>ENA-OREB01000069-OREB01000069.1-marine-metagenome-genome-assembly--contig:-NODE-69-length-55064-cov-5.216924_pt1 | contig 55064 bp, 55 predicted proteins | sample MGYA00248625_ERZ508552 | MGnify/ENA primary metagenome ERZ508552 (study PRJEB26219, sample SAMN06267888) | marine metagenome | isolation source: Monterey Bay, California, USA | place: USA:Monterey Bay...
AGTTAAACCAGCACCTTTTCTGAGCCCCTCTAAATTATTTAGAAGTTTTTCATGACTCTTACCCACTTTTTGATTCCTTATAGTCACCCATAGAAAACCAAACCATGAGCACTCCAAAAACAAGCCATGCGAAAGCTGCTATTTGATAAATCATGTTGTTGGCTAATTCGAAGTTCCAATTAGACCAATCCTGAATTGAGTAAAGTATAAAAATGCCAATTCCATTAATTGCATATCCTGCAGCACCAAGCTTGTAATATCTGACAGCAGTAAATTCATCGTATAAAGAATTATTGGCTTTTTCGTCACTAAAAAAGTAGTAAGAGACTGTTAAATATCCCGATCCTAAAAAAATTAAAATGCCAGGAACAAACATAATATTGTGATAGGCGAGGTGCCAGCCCAAGCTCAATCCAAGCAATTCAAGCAATAAATAAGTTGCAAAAAATACCTGAATAGCCCCACTTATAAAAAGAACTAAAAAGCGTTTAAAAAATGTCATTTACTTCTCCTCAAACTCTTCAACAGCATCAGAGAGCTCTTTGGCCTCTGCCTTGTCCAATCTATCACCTACAGAATGCTCCAAAAAAACACTGGCGAGGTAGCCCAGAACAAAGGAGACAGCAAAGCTTATTTCCCAGGAAACTTGCCATGAGTAATACAGCACATAAAAGTTGATAAAGCCAAAGCCTACCCCAATGCTCTGTGAAATTTCAGCCCAATTCATAATTACGTATTTTTTCATTCTTGATGCCTTATTTCTTCTCAAACGAATCTACAGCTTTGTTAATTTCGCTGCTTTCATTAGGGTAAATGTATCCTGCAATTAAAGAGCCAACCCCAATAGTGCCTATTAAAGCGCCAACCCCCAGCAAGATAGTGGGCCCAGTTATGCTCCCAAAAAGAAACAAACCAAAACCTACAAACATAGTAACCACACCACCTCTTCTATAGTCAATTGGTTTTTTTTTGTCTTTAAAATTTTCTAATAAATCTTCAACATCAGAAGGGTTTTCTAAGTTTTTAGAAATAGAAACCATAGCCGCATATTTATCTTTATCCGATTTAGTGCTGTAGTAAAAGATTACCCATACTAATAATACAGGCATTAATATTGCCACCCATCCAGTTCCAACAGCCATCACACCTGTAAATTCATCCATTATCCTCTCCCTTATAAAATGTAACGCAAAGGTATCATTAATATTATGATAAGTAAAGGTTACATTTAAAAAGAGTATTAAATATTTTCCCAGGTGGATCTTAGAGCAGAAAGGTGGAAACTTATTTGTAGTATTGAGTAATAAAAGGAGTCGAGCGGGAATGGCTACCCGCTCTAGCTGACTTTAGGGAAAATTTTTTAGAGGAAAATTTAATCAGCTTATATGTTTGACCAAGCTTTCTTAAGAAAGTTCATGCCTATTACTGCATCAATGTAATAAGCATCAATAGATACAATATCGCTCCAAACCCCAAACCAAATCCTAGGGGCAATTCTTTGGTTTTTGGATCCTTGCTGATCACATATATGCAAATGGTTAGACTAGAGCCAAGTAAAAGTATTGGTCCAATTGCTGACGCCCCAAGAATAGAACCTATGCTGGAGAGCAATAAGAAGTCTCCAGACCCAATGCCATCTTGCGATCTCAGCATTTTATAAAGATGATTAATAGAAAAAAGCAAGCCATAGCCAAAGATTAAGCCTAACAAAGCATTAAGAGGGACAGCAAAAATCTCAAACCCAATATTAGCTACTAAGCCAATCATAATAAGTAAAAAACTTAATGGCTGAGATAACAGCAGTGTCTTTAAATCCATAAGCGCTTGCACATACAGAATCATGGCAATACTAAATATTAACCAAGTCATTGGATTTATGAGCCCCAATAAATTTATTAAATAAATGAGTAAAGCGGCTGCAAATATTTCATTCAATAAATAGGAGCCATTAATTTGCTTGCTGCATTTTGAGCATTTTCCCTTGTTTGCGAGGTAACTAAAGAATGGAATCAGTTGCGACAGACTTAATGGTATTTTGCAGGATGGGCAAAACGATCGAGGCGACAATATGTTTGTGGATGCATCTGGATTTGGAAGCCTGTAAATTAACATGGAAGCAAAACTTCCAAAGCATCCACCCAGACTTATAAGCAGAAGATTCTCAAGGAATATTTCCACTTAGTTAAAGCGCTACTTTTTCTTCGCTATAAACATGCATAAAACCAATAGTGCAATGGTAGGCATAGCATATAAAGAGACAACGAATAATTTATCTAACATTTTTTAAAGTCCTTTGGCTTTTGAATCTGGTCTTCGGGTGTCACCAAAGCCATAAAACAAGTTATTTTTTATTTCCAGGCTCTCCAAAGAGGTGCCAGGACCTGAGACATAGATGGGCTGGCCAAAAGCTTCAATTGCTGAAGCATGTCTAGCGTCAAAACCTTTTTCAAGCATTAATACATCAGGCTTCCATTGATGATGAATTCTGGGAACAACGGTTGCATCAGAAATTTCCATCTTAAAATCTAAGGTATTCAAAAGAAATTGAAGAACAGCAGTAATTATTCTGGATCCTCCGGGTGAGCCGGTTGCAATAATAGGTTTGTTTTCATGAAACACAATTGTTGGTGTCATTGAACTAAGAGGGCGTTTAAAAGGCTCAATTTTATTTGCCTCACCTCCAATCAAACCAAATTGATTTGGTATGCCTGGAGCTGATACAAAATCATCCATTTCGTTGTTCATCAATACGCCTGTTCCATCAACAACAATTCCTGATCCAAAGCCTGAATTCAAAGTGTAGGTATTAGAGGTAACATTGCCAAACTTATCTGCTACTGAAAAATGTGTGGTATCCATGCTCTCATGAGGCATGGCATCACCGGGCAAAATTTTATCCGAAGAAGTAATTTCATTGAGATTGATTCTAGATTTTATTTCCTTGGCATACTCTTTACTTATTAATGCAGTTACAGGAACATCGAAGAAATCCGGATCACCCAAATACTTTGATCTGTCGGCATAAGCATACTTCATGACCTCAGCCAATAAAGCCACATAGGTGGGAGAGTTATGACCCATCTCAGGCAAGTTAAAGTGCTCTAAAATATTGAGCATCTGAATAATATGAATGCCTCCAGAAGAAGGAGGAGGCATAGTAACTATTTCATACTCTTTGTAGTTACCTCTGACAGGCTCTCTCCATACTGGTTTGTAATTCTTGAGATCTGCTTTTGATATAAGGCCATTGTTCTTTTTCATGTAGTCGGCGATTAAATCAGCAACTTCTCCTTCATAAAATCCTACTGCACCTTCACTTGAAATCGCTTCCAATGTTTTAGCTAAATTTGGTTGAGTGAGTTTTGCATGCATTTCTACCGGATAATTAGAATAAAAAATGCTCTTGAAATTCGTGAATTTACTAAGTTTTTTGTAACGTCTATTTAATGCATCTGCCATGAAAGGAGACACAGCAAAACCATCCCTTGCAAGGACAATTGCGGGTGCTAATAATTGGGCCCATGGCAGGCTGCCAAATTTCTTATGAATCTCCCACATACCAGCAACGGTTCCCGGAACGCCAATGGCCAAGACCCCCTGTCTAGAGCGCATTTTATCAACCGTACCGTCTGCATTGAGGTACATGTCTTTGGTTGCTGTAGCTGGTGCAATTTCTCTGTAGTCGATGCTGAAGCTTTTATTCAATTCAGCATCATGCATCACCATAAAACCACCGCCACCTATATTTCCTGCTCTTGGAAGGACAACCGCCAAGGCAAAAGCAACTGCAATAGATGCATCATATGCATTGCCACCACTTTCTAGTATTGCGTGACCAACATCAGTAGCAAGGTAGTGCTGAGACACCACCATTCCATTTGCACCAACCTCAGGATGGACAATAGCCTGAGAGTTAAAAATTTTAGATTCTATCGCGCACGAGAAAATCATCATTGCTGAGAGTAAGAATTTCATGATTAAGTTAACAAGCCTCCATCGACTCTAAGGTCAATACCATTTATATGTAGAGCATCGTCTGATGCCAAAAAGGCAATTGTACTTGCAATGTCGTCCGGCGATCTATTCACGCCATCAACAGGCATGATTTTTTTCAATAATCTAGTATCTATGTCTTTAGGAAGATTAGGATTTTTTGTCATAGGTGTATTGATTGAAGCAGGGCAGACACAATTTACATTCAACCCTTTAACTCCATACTCTACGGCTAAAGTTTTAGAAAAAGCGCTGATTCCCCCTTTAGAAGCGCTGTAGGCAGCTGTCCAAGCATGAGAACCTAGAGCGGCAGTGGAGGATACGTTCACAATATTGCCTTTAGACTCAAGCAGCATAGGCAAGCCAAAATTACACATAAAAAATGTGCCGGTTAGGTTTACGTTTAAGATTTTATTCCAATCTTCTATTTTTACCTCATGAGAATTATCGAATCGCAGAATTCCCGCAACATTGATCAAAGCATCCAAAGTCTTATATTCTTTTTTTACTGTTTGAAAGCAAGCCTGAGTTTGCTTTAAGTCTGATATGTCTAAAATAATGGCCGATGAAGCTTTGTTTGTCAGCATATCTTTTGTTTCGTTAAGCTGATCCTCATTAATATCGGCAATAATTAACGTTGCTCCTTCTTGGTCAAGCCTCACAGCCGTTGATCTTCCAATGCCTGATCCAGCTCCTGTTACCAGTACAATTTTATTTTTAAATCTATCCATTTAGCAGCCCTTAAATTTCTTGAATTTTATTATAGTTTTTGCTGTTTAGCTTAATTTTTCAGCAGCAAAAGATTTGGCCCACTTATAATTTGCTTTTCCATTTGGCGCTCTTTCAACCACATCTGAAAAGACAATAGTTTTGGGAAGCTTGTAGCCAGCCAATCGCTCTCTGGCATTGTTGATTAGGACTGCCTCTTCAACTGCTTGATTCTCTAACGTAGAGACAACCGCAACAATTTTTTGCCCAAAACGCTCATCAGGCAACCCAACAACCAAGCAATCAAACACCAAAGAATCCTTCTTGAGTGCTTCTTCAACCTCTTCAGGATATATTTTTTCCCCCGCCGAATTAATGCAGTTACTTCCTCTTCCTAACAGGATAATACTGCCATCAGCTTCAATCTTTGCGTAGTCACCAGGAAAGCTGTATCGAGTACCTTTATATTCTCTAAAGGTTTCAGCAGATTTTTTTTCATCCTTATAGTATCCAATCGGAATCATAGCCATATCTCCGCTAATTCCAAGCAGACCAGTATCCTCTGAGCCTGGCTCAACGAGATCGCCGTCGTCTTTTAGAACAATCATCCCTGGGTTAAGTCTGAACTGTGCTGTCTCTGGTTTGCTCTCCCTTGTGCTAACTGAGGCTCCCATGCCTCCTTCTGTTGAGCCCATTGTATCCATGAGGGTCATGTCATGATGCTCTAATAATCCGGCTTTTACTTCCGAACTCCACATAACACCACTTGAAGTAATTTGATTAAGGGATGCAAGGTCATATGGCTGATTTTTTGCAGCAGCAACCTCTAAAGCATCCAACATAGGTCTAGCAAATGCATCTCCTACTATCACAATATTTGTTACATTAATTCGAGAGCATTCTTGCCAAATCTTATCTGGATCAAAACCTAAACCTGGAATGGTGGCAACAGCACCGCCAAGATTATGAGGCACAAAGCATCCCAACCACATTCCGGTTCCATGCATTAAAGGACATCCAACCAAGCTAACTGGCAATGCTTTTTTATTGTTTAGATCAAGTATGTACTCATCGATAGTGTCAAGATCCTCTGGTAATTCATAACCCATGGCCCTAAGTGTTTTAAACATACCTTGAATAAACTCAGCTTGGTTATACATCACACCTTTAGGCATGCCTGTTGTTCCACCTGTATAGAGCATATAAACAATATCATCTGGTCTATTCCATCGCTCCATTTCAGAGCATTGCTGAATTAAAGATGAGTAGTGCATGCAATTCTCTACAACCGAATCAGATCCATCAGCCACTTCAATCCATGCCTTTATTTTGGGAAGCGAATCTTTAATTTTATTAATTTGATCACCATAGCAAGCCTGATAGAAGAGGGCTTCGCAGTCAGAATTATCTAAAAGATAAAGTAATTCCTCAGATTTATATCGATAATTTACATTAATTGGAGTTCCACCAATCTTAAAAATTGAAAATTGTGCTTCTAAATATTCATTTGAATTGTGAAGGTAGAGACCTGCTTTAGAGTATGTGGACAAGCCAGCATCTATTAAAGCTGTTGCAAGTTTTGCAGAGACATTTTCATACTCCCCCCACGTTTTCTGTTCATCGCCACAAATAATAGCTGTTTCATTTGGTATAAGATCAGCGGTTTTCTCCCATAGCGTTGCAAAATTAAATTCCATTATTAACCTCTTTTATGTCTAAATTCTGACCAATGCGCCTTCCTGAAAAAATACAGTCAGCTATAGAAAGTCCTGATACATAAATATTAGAACAAACTCCAACTGCTGTTCGCCCTGCAGCATACAGCCCCCGAATTTCCTTTCCCTTAAGATTTAATACCTCACCTGTTTCTTCATTCACCTTTAATCCCCCAAGAGTCAAAGTAGTCAATGGCGCAAGTTTAGAGTCAATTGAGATATCCATAATATAAAAAGGTCCTTTAAGTTCTTTCACATCTTCTGCTGCTTTTCCAAACTTACACGACATCTTATTTTGAGCTGATTGGTTGTATTCTTCTAAGCTTGATCTAAGGTCTTCCTCAGGAATATCATAAACTTTTGCAAGATCTTCGATTGTTGATTTTTTTCTGGAATTAAAATACATCAACATTCTTGCCATATCTCGTTGAAAGGGAAGAGCAACTGAAGCCTGTGTCTTGGCTTCATCATAAAGCGCAGCATCTAGAACCAAATATGCTTTACCATCATTATTCTCACACATCGCATCCCCTAGAGTAGCTCCATAAACCATCTCATTACAGAATCTCTTTCCTGCTTGATTCACAACCATGCCTTGTGCAAAGGCCAAAGGAGGGTTTAAAAATCTCCAGGCTGTCACTCTGTCCATATGATTAGTTTCGCCGCCGACACTTTGTCCCAGCCTAATGCCTGAACCCTGATCATTGGAGGTGCCCAAAGGCATGCCAGCATAATATTTTGGAGCATATTCTTTCACCATAGCCCTATTAAATATGAAACCTCCTGTAGATAAGCACACTCCTTTTTTAGCTTGTATGTATCTGACTTGTCGATGATTTCTTTCTATTTTTTCAGCTCTTTTGATAAAAAGACTACCAATAAATTGCAGCAGGCTGGCTCCCGGATAAGAGGGCGGCAATAACATTTGCAAAGAGTCACCTTTGCTCATAAGTTGCTTGTGCTTATCTGCTATTTTACCTGATGGCAGCACGAGAACTTTAATGCCTACAACCTTGCCAGTTTCTGTTATCACCAAAGATCTTGCTTCGGTCTGAGTGTAAAGCCTGAGGCCTTTTTTTAATGCAGATTTTTTTAAAGGATAGAAAATTGTTCCACCAACACCGATAGGTCTAAAGGGTCCTTCTTCCCAGCCCCTGTGTCCACGAGCTGCCGGTTTCGCATTTTCCATATAACTGGGAACAAGAGAATTATCTGAGTGGTAAAGAAAATATCCAGCATCAGGATAGCTTGATTTTTTCTTGTAATAGGATGAGTTGAACTTTACGCCGTTGTCCATTAACCACTGAGTATTTTCAGCTGATGTCTCACAAAATTTCTTTAAAGTTGATTCTTTAATAATATCGCCAGTTTCTTGAATGAGATAATTGAACATATTCTCAGGTGAATCATCAATACCAGCTTCCTTTTGAATAGGTGTTCCTCCCCCAGCATAATATACGCCACCACTCTTGGCAGTTGACCCACCTCCAGTTGTTTTGTCTATTCCAATAACAGACAAACCTTGGTCCAATGCTTCATTAGCAGCTGCAATACCAGCTCCACCCAAACCAGCAATCACCAAATCTGCCTGATCATCCCATTTAAATAAATTAGGATCAGTAATAATTTGCGGGGCTTCCACATCTGAAAGCCACAAATCACTCGATGGATTTAATTCAGTGTCCAGCATTTAGATCAGCAGTTTTACCGCCATCCACAACCAAGCTTGCGCCAGTTATAAATGATGAGTCTTGACTTAGAAAAAATGCAATAGGCTTTGCTAGCTCCATCGGATCAGCAATTCTTTTGAGAGGAATGGATTCAATAGTTGCCTGCATCAATTTTTTATCGGGAATTGCTCTTTCTGTTGCAGGGGTTAAGACAGCACCTGGTATCAAACAATTGACCCTAACATGAGGCGCAGCTTCAATTGCAGCAGCCCGAGAAAAGTTAATTAATCCGGCTTTGGCTGCTCCATAGGCAGACATATAGGCCACACCTTTCAGGCCAACAACTGAGGCGATATTAACTATGGATCCTTGCTTCGCTTCTATCATCCAAGGTAACACAGTTTTTGTTGCCAGAAAGACAGCATCTAAGTTAGCCTTAAAATTTGTTTTCCAGGCAGAAAGACTTAAATCAGCAATCTTGCCAGTATGAATGGAAGGAGCATTATTTACCAAGCCATCAATTTTTCCGCAAGACTTATATACCTCATTCAAGGATTCAATAATTGCAAGTTCATTTGAAACATCCACGTTATGTGCAATAACTTTTGGAGAGACTTTCAGAAGCTCAGTCTCAGCTTTTTTTAGATTATCAGCATCTCTTCCAGTAATAACAACGGTTGCACCTTTTTCGATGCATAACTTAGCGGTAGCAAATCCAATGCCACCACTTGAGCCGGTAATGTAAAAGACTTCATCTTTAAATATTGCTTCCAAACTAGACCCCCCTAGTTAATTTACATTAAATTTTTATCGAGAAACCTAATGAAGTATACCAATAGTCTTCCATTGATTTTATATGATACGGATCGGATTTGTATCCCAGCGTTAGACTTAAACCAATGTTTTTATACGAGGACATATAACGAGCTTTTGAATGAACTTCTCTGCCGCTTGGGCGAAGAGTAAAACCAAAAGAATTAAATAGAACGTTCCTTTCTGTTGTTCTATATACAGGAACTCTTAAGTTCATTTCGCCTGATTCGGTTCGCATGGGCTGATCAATAGAAAGCAATAATTCATCTCCAGAATTAAAGATTGATTGTTTTAAGAAACCCATGCCAAATGCAGAAGACTGGATATCAGTAATAGAATTTATCATTCCTTCATTGTTTGATGTTCCGGGAGAGTTGCCTATGTATAGGGAGCTAAAGAATTTTCCTCCAAAGAGGTTGATAGAATCTGAAATCCCAACAAACGAGGTCATTTGACCGCTATTACCATTAAAAGCTCCAGAACCACTTAAACCAAGATTTGCATCATTCTCTTTTAATATCCCAAATTGGATTGAAGGCATATAATTCTTTGGTTGAAGCTCAATCATAGCAACTGTGCTGGAGTTACTCTCACCAAAGACTTCATTAGCTTGGAATCTATTTCTGCCAGATGATATTAAAAATGCAACATCAAGATTATGTTGGAACTTATAAACAGATCCAAAAGAGGTACCGCCGGCACTAAAATTTAACCACGGATTGCTGAACTGAGATCTCAACTGACTTTTATATCTTAAATCCTTATCTTGAAATATCCCCAAAGCCCAACTTCCATTTATTCCATGACTCACAAAACTATTATTCCCTTTATTAAAGTAGGTAAAGAACTGATTGCTATCTTGTTGTGCTTCAAGCAAATGTAAAGAGTTAATTAATCCATATGAGAGATTTTGATTTTTATAATTACTCATCTCTAAGACATTATCTTGCGAGTCAATGATCTGCGGAGTGGATTGATACATATGTTCATACCCATCCAGGTTTACAATTTGATTTCTATAGTCGGTTGTTAAATTTTCAACAGTACCTCTAAAAGGAGCATCTAATTCGTCAAAAAATATAACTGTCTGATTTGCTACTCCGTTAGATACAGCATCTCCAAAAGATGGGCTCGTAAGTTGTATTCCAGTAAACAATGCAGGAACCATGGCACCGGATAGAGTGCCGGTTAGCATGGCGCTCACTTGGCCAACTGGGGCAGTTGCCGCCCCAAGATCCATTAGCCCCTGACCATATATTGCTTTGTCTGAGTAAACTCCTTTTTTATTTGCAGTGGCAAATAGGCGGTCAACAATTTCTTTGCTTCCTAACTGGCCTTCAAAATAGTCAGCTATAACAGCAAGACCACCAGAGACAAAGGGAGCTGCAAAGGATGTCCCACTTGTTACAGCAAAGCATGAGTTATCTTGAATGCAGGCGCTATAATTATCATCATTTGGATTTCCAATATAGATACCAGTATCTGAGCTAGAAGTTGGATACGCTGCAGTAATCCTCCCACCAGGTGCAGAAATGCAATAATCTTGAGCGACACCGCATCTGCTAGAAAATGAGCTAATAGATCCGTTCTCATCTACAGATGCAACAGCTATTGAGTGCCCTTGAATCTCGGGGATGTAATGCGCCATACCAGGCAGTAATTCTGGGCTTGAAAAATCAACGCCTTGATCTGCATATCCACCAGCATTCCCAGCCGCCCAAACATAAATAGTTTTCTGGGCATCAGGAGTTCCTATTTGAGACATCTCAACAATCGTTTTAGGAAATGCATTTCTAACTTGAGCCTCTGTGTAGTCAATAATATTTCCTGAATAGCCGTAGCTATTATTTACAATATCAACATCATATTGATTGTAGACTTCAAATAAAGAACTAAAAAAGTTATCAATCCCAGTGAAATCAGGAGCTCCAGTTACATTTCCAGAACCATCATCAGTTCCCAGGTCTACGGGATCATAATCAGGATCTGGTTCAGCAAGCTGGATAGCAATAAACAAAACATTGGCTTCAAAAGCAACCCCATGCATAGGGGAGGTATCTGATTTTTCTTGCTTTCCGGCTGCTACCGACGCAACCATAGTCCCATGTCTTTGTTGCCTTGTATTTGGTGTGTAATTTGAATAAGAGAGATCGCTATCACTAGATAGTCTGCCAGCACTTATTTCTGTATGAGTGTTATCTAATCCTGAATCAGTAATACCAATGGTCACACCTAATCCAGTAGCTCCTCTTGCATAGGCTGCTGAGGCATTAACTACATCAAGACCCCATTGATTTTGATATTCATAGTAGCCTTCATACTGGGCTTTTAACTCTTCATAGGATAGCGTTGGTGGGGCTACTGGAGGAGTAGGGGTTTGAGATATTACTGGAGCGGGCGCACTTCCGCCTCCGCCTCCGCCTCCGCATGAAAGCATAAAAAATAAAGTAAAAAGCAGAGTTTTGTTTTGTTTCATAATAGTTTAGGATTCTACCAAATAAGTAAATAAATACTATGTCCGATATATATACTCAAACTCTCGATGCTTTAACAGCGCCTGATCAAACTTTTGCATTCAAAGAGGTGCTTCATTCATCTGGAATAACTTATAGAGAATTTACCAATATCCCTAAAACCTTAGCAAATTTTTTTGACTATGGTTTGTTGTTTCCTGAGTGGGAATTTGTTGTTTTTGAGGGAGAAAGATACACCTATCAGGATATTCATAACAAGGCTGCTCAAGCAGCTAACGCCTTTGTAGGTGCTGGAGTTAAAAAAGGCGATAGAGTAGCAATTTGTATGGCCAATAATCCAGAGTATATTATTTGCTACATGGCCCTTACATCAATGGGAGCAGTATGCGTACTTTTAAATTCTTGGTGGGTCCCTGATGAAGTCAGTTATGGTCTAGAAAACTCACAAGCCAAGATTTTAGTTGCTGATCAAAAGCGCCTTCGTGGATTAGAAAAATTTCAGGATGTTCAAAAAATTATAGTTAGACCAGAGTCAGATTCTGAGTATTCTAATTTCAATGATTTTATTTCTTCGCATGAGACAACATTTCCAGTTGTTGACTTGGATACTAATGACAATGCAACTATTTTTTATACCTCAGGCTCAACAGGCTTTCCAAAAGGAGTGTTATCTACTCACAGAAATATATTGGCTACACTTTTTAGCTGGGCCCTGGTTACCACATTAAAAAGAGAAGTCGAAGCAGCTGAAGCGGCGCCTGAATCTAGCCCTCAAATTCAGCAATCAGATGTTCCTGTTAATCAATCTGCCATTTTGCATTGCGTTCCACTGTTTCATGTCACAGGAAGTCACTCTGGCTTTTTAATGAGTGTTATAGCAGGAAGAAAAATGGTCATGATGACGAAATGGGATCCCGGCGCAGCATTGCAATTAATTCAAGATGAAAAAATTGGTGCCATAACAGGGGTCCCTACTCAAACCTGGGATTTATTAACGCATCCAGACAAAGATAAATATGACCTTTCTACTTTAAAGGAACTAAGTGGTGGAGGAGCTGCAAGGCCTCCAGAGCATGTTAAAAAATTAAAAGATGGCTTTAAGGATAGCGAGCCTTCTATCGGTTATGGGCTCACCGAAACAAATGCAGTGGGGACTCTTAATTTAGGCAAAGAATATTTAACGCACCCAGGTAGTTGCGGAAGAGCTGTTCCGCCTGTCACAGATGTTGCAATTATTGATGAAGATTGGAATTTCTTAACTGAACCCAAGGTTGTTGGGGAAATAGTGATTAAGAGCCCAGCAAATATGGTGGGGTATTGGGGTAATCCAGAGGCAACCGAAGAGGTCTTCAATGATGATGGATGGTTTAGATCTGGCGATCTTGGTTACATAGAAGATGGCTTCGTGTTTATTGTCGATCGTGTTAAAGACCTTGTGATAAGAGGAGGCGAAAATATCTCATGCATTGAAGTCGAAGCAGCTATCTATTCACACCCATCCGTGCAAGAGGCTGCAGTGTTTGGAATTCCCGAAGAGAGGCTTGGAGAAACACTTTGCACTTCAATATGCTTAAAGCCGTCTTCATCCTTAACAGAAGAAGAAATCAAAGATTTTTTAAAAGATAAAATCGCCGCATACAAAATACCATCTATGATAAAGATACACTTAGAGGAACTTCCAAGGGTAGCTTCCGGAAAGTTTTCCAAGAAACAATTGCGTGATGATTTTGTTGCAATTGAGCAACATAACTCTTAATGAGTTCGCTCTCTTATATAATTGATGTATAAATAGAGAGCACTTAATTAAAATACCAATGACATCACGAGTTTTAATAATAGAGGATGAGCCTGATATCCGGAAAACGATTGACTACAATCTTTCCAAAGAATCTTTCCAGGTTTCTCAGGCGGGATCAATTGCAGAGGGCGAGCAATCTATTTTAGACAATACCCCTGATGTAATAATCTTAGATTTAATGCTTCCCGATGGGTCAGGCCTAACGCTTTGCAGAGATATTAAATCAAACGAAAAAACAAACCATATCCCCATTATTCTTCTAACCGCAAAAGCCGATGAAGTTGATCGTGTAATTGGATTTGAGCTTGGTGCAGATGATTATGTTACCAAGCCTTTTAGCGTAAGAGAGTTAATCTTGCGAGTAAAGGCAATACTTAAAAGAGGAGTATCTGAATCAACAAAAGGTGATGAAGAGGAATTTATTTTTGGAGAATTGAAATTAAATCTAGATGCCCATCAGGTATTTATCCTTGATCATGAGATTTCTTTTACAGCCCTAGAGTTTCGTCTTTTAAAGCATCTGATAGATCGTCGGGGCAGGGTTCAAAGTAGAGACCAATTGCTTGAAGAGGTATGGGGTTATAGTGCTGAAGTAACAACAAGAACCGTAGATACTCACATCAAAAGATTGAGAGAAAAGCTGGGCTCAACGGGTGATTACATTCAAACTATTCGTGGAGTGGGTTACCGTTTTTCAAAAACTCCTCATTAACTCCTAATGAGCATCCGCAGTCGTATTTTTATTATTATTTTGTCATGCCTGTTCATTGGCCTTTCACTTGCATTTGTCGTTGCCGAAAGAGATCTTTCGGAAGGCTTACAACAGCAGATTGAAAGTGAGCTCTCTAAGCAGGCAAAAATTTTAAGACAGTCTTTTGCCGAATCCCCTAAAGTCAATAATTCTATTAGCTTAAAATCTCAAATTGACTCTTACTCTGAGGCGTCTGGCTCTCGAATTACACTAATAGCTCGTGATGGGCTAGTCTTGGTTGATTCTGATATCGCAATGGATAGCCTAGAGTCTCTTGATAATCATAGTAATAGACCGGAGGTGATAGCTGCTTTCAATAATGGTTCAGGTTCCAGCAAGCGTTTTAGTAATTCAATACAGCAAGAAATGCTGTATTTTGCTCTACTAGATACCACCTCCAATCCAGAAAGAGTTATCAGAATTTCAGTAACCAATGAATATTTAGATCGCTCCCTTGCATCCCTGGAAAATTCAATGACTTTGATTATCGTTGTCGCCCTTATTGTTGCAATTTTGGCGAGCGTTATTGCAGGCAACTATATTCGTGAAAGTTTAATAGACTTAGAGCGAGCTGCATCAGATATATCCGATGGCTCTTATAAAAAGAAAGATCTAGAATCCCTGCCAGTAAAACGACGAGATGAAATAGGCTCCATGGCTAGAAATATTTCTACGATTTCAACAAACTTAAAAAATCAAATTTCTTTAATAGCAAAACAAAGAGATCAATTCGGATCAGTTTTGGATGGTCTGGGCGAAGGGATCATGGTTTGCGACCAAAATGGTTTAATAACTTTCCGCAACGATCAGATTATGGAAATCTTGGGTCTAGATGAGATTATCAATAAGTCAATTAATGATATAGAGATACCTGCTCTCAGCAGGATGTACAAAAAAGCTCAAAAAAAAGGCAAATTTGATAGTGAGTTTGAGTTAGAAACAGGTGAGGATGACACGCGATGGATTCTAGCCCATATGAACACGGCTAAGTCGACTCAGGAACTAATTTTAGTGGTCCATGAGACCACTCAATTAAGACAAATGGATTCGATGAGAAGAGATTTTATCTCAAATTTATCCCACGAACTGAGAACTCCTGTTAGTGTTATCAAAGCAAATTCAGAGACATTGCTGGATGGCGCCTTAGAGAACAAAAAGGATGCAAAAATATTTTCAAAGGCTATTTTGCATAACGCAGACCGATTGAGTGAGATGGTAAGTTCACTGATTGATTTATCAAGAATTGAGTACGGCGAACTCAAGTTTGTTATAGAGAACATAGTGTTAAATCAGATCGTTGAATCAGTGGTTCTCGCGTTCAAAAATAAAGCAAAAAGAAAAAATATCCAAGTTGTGTTTGAGCGTCAATCTGAGGTGACGGTTAACAGTGATGCCAAGGCAATCGAAAGGGTTCTTAATAACCTCTTGGATAATGCATTTAAATACAGCCCAGAGAATTCTATTATTCAGATTAGTTTAAGAAAGCAGGGTGAAGCAATTCGATTGGCAGTAATTGACCAAGGTGAAGGTGTGGCAGAAGAAGACCAAGACTTAGTCTTTAAAAGATTCTTTAGAACAGCTTCAGCTCGAGCTAATACTCAGCAAGGCAGCGGCTTAGGGTTAGCAATAGTAAAAAATTTAGTCTATAACCTTCAAGGAGAGGTAGGAGTAGAATCTAGACCAGAGGGCGGTTCTGAATTCTGGTTTACCATACCAATTAAATAGTTTTTAAAATTATATAATTGGCTTTCTGAAATAAGCTAAACTTGTTAGCTAATGAAGATTAATTTTATTCTTATAAAAAAAGCTCTCATAACACTGTTAGGCGCAATAGCCATTTATTACTTAATAAACCTGTATCTTGTATTAATGTCTCAGCCAGAAAACATTAAAAATAATTTTAGTTCAATTTCAAACTCCCAATCCATCTCACAAAATCTAGGCCAGTCGACACAAGAACCTTTATCCAGCGGCTTCAACTATAAAATAGTCGGATACAGAGCAGGTGAAAAAAGATCTTCGGTGATCGTAGAAAAAAATAATCAAACCTATGTCGTGCAACAGGGTGAACTTTTAGAGAATACATATAAGCTTGAAAGTGTTAACTCTAAGATTGCAATTTTTACGCAAAACGGTAAAAGTTATCAATTGAGCACTGATATAACAATAAATAACTAAAGCATGAAAAAACTACATACATTGTCCTCGCTGCTTTTGATTATTGTCTTTTCATTTGAGCTAGTCGCCCAAGAAAATTTCTTACTAAACTATCAGGATGTAGAAATTGCTAAAGTTACCCAAGATATTTCTAAGTTTTCTAAAAAGACTTTGATACTTGATCCAAGGGTAAAGGGCAGAATTTCTATTTTTTCAGATTCAATACTTTCAGCAGATCAGGTATGGGACGTTTACCTGAGAACCATACAAGTCCATGGTTTTGCAGCCCTATCTGATGGGGGAGTTGTTAGGATTGTCCCGGAGAATGAAGCTACCAGAGATTCTAATGCTGCTTTTAATAATGCCTCAATTGCAACTAAGATTTTCACATTAAAAAATCGATCTGCAGGAGAAATATTACCGCAGATTAAGGCTATTACAGGACGCCAATCTCACCTATCGAGCATTCCTTCTATTAATTCCATTTTATTGGTTGATAAAAAATCAAATATTGATCGTATTGAAAAATTACTTATTACGCTTGATATGAATGACAGCGCAGCTATTAATATTATTAAATTAAATAATCTTTCGTCCGTAGAAGCAGTGCGAATTCTTGATAGGCTTAAAGTGCAGGATAACCCTACTATAAATAATTTTATTGCAGTCCCATTTACTCCTTCAAATTCAGTAATTCTATCAGCCGATCAAATTGTTACTAACAATATTACATCCACACTAAGAGCTCTTGATCAGGATGCCTTGACTGGTGGATCAATAGCAGTGATATATCTCAAGTATGCTAAAGCAGAAGAAGTCGCATCAATAATAAATACTGTTTCTTCAAGATTTTCAGGCGAAGATGCTGATAAGCCTGTTGTAACTCATCATCGTGAAACTAACTCTCTTGTCATTTCCTCAGAAGAAACTAATCTTGATCTAATAAGAAATTTAGTCTCTAAGCTTGATATTAGGAGAGCTCAAGTACTCGTTGAAGCAATTATTGTTGAGCTATCTGAAACAGCAGCCAGGAATCTTGGGGTTGAGACAATCTTTGCTGGAGCGCAAGACGGAAATATTCCCATCGGCATCACTCGATTTCAAAATGGAGCTAATCCAGACCTGCTATCACTCGCTGGCTCTGCCATCGAACAGGGTAATAATGCAACTTTAAGCAATCTTGCCACATCTTCTTTATTAAATTCATCTGGTCTGATCAGTGGATTTGGTGATCTTAGCGGCGGAGATAGCTTTGCTGGAATAATTAGCGCTGTTGCGGATGATCAAAATTCAGATATTTTATCTACGCATACTGTCATTGCCATGGATAATGAGCCAGCTCACCTTGTTATAGGTCAAGAAATCCCTATTACTACCGGTGAAAGTTTAGGCTCTAGCAATGCTAATCCGTTTCGAACAACTTCCAGGCAAGAGGTTGGTATTAAGCTTTCTATTACTCCGCAAATCAATGAAGGCAATTCAGTTATCTTGGAGATAAAACAGGAAGTATCCGGAATCGTTGGTCCTTTAACCGGGACAGCTGACCTTATTACTAACAAAAGAAGCATAGAAACAACGGTTTTGGTTGATAACAATCAAATGATTGTATTAGGAGGCTTAAATGAGGATGATCTTCAAGAGAGTGTTTCTAGAGTTCCAATCCTTGGTTCAATTCCCTTGCTTGGAAAGTTATTTAGCTCTTCTGCAGAATCTAGGGTTCAAAGAAATCTAATGGTATTCTTGCGACCTAGAATTCTTATTGATTCTGCTGATGTGTCTTCTCTTTCGGGTGAAAAATATAATTACATCAATGCTGAAGTACTTTTACGTTCTTTAGACGAAGTTCAGCCCATAGACTTAACTCAGTAAATTGATGGATCTGGAAGGCCAAAATTCAGAAGAAAATATCTCTCTTCCTTATGATTTTGCCCGCGTGCACAGGGTTCTTGCTTATATAAAAGAATCAAAGCTTCACGTAATTGCTGAGAAAAAATTAAGTCTCGAAATGTACCAAGAACTCTCTAGAGTTCTGAGATCTGATTTTCTCTCCGAAGTCTGCTCCCCAAAGGATTTCGATCATCTGTTAACTCAATACTATTCTGCAGAGGGCGATAATCCGAATTTCAGTGCAGACCTCTCTGAAAATTTTGATCTTCAATCTTTCGCAAATACATTAGCCCCTACTGAGGATTTGTTGAGTGGAGCAAATGATGCCCCAATCATTAAGTTAATTAATGGTGTTTTGAGCCAAGCAATCAAAGTGAGAGCATCTGACATACATTTTGAACCTTATGAAGATAATTTTATTGTTAGGTATAGGGTTGATGGAATTTTACGAGAGGTTTTGACGCATGACTCTAGGCTTTCAGCCCCAATAATTTCGCGCCTGAAAATTATTGCTCGTCTAGACATAGCTGAGCGAAGAAAGCCCCAGGATGGCAGAGTTTCATTGTCCCTGGGTACAAATAAAATTGACGTGCGGGTCTCTACCTTGCCATCATCTTATGGAGAGAGGGTGGTTTTACGGCTCCTTGATAAAAAGGCAGCACAAATTAATATTACTGATCTTGGGCTACCTGAATCAATCTTAAATACTTATAAAACTGCGCTGACATTTTCAGAGGGAATTATCTTGGTTACAGGCCCAACAGGATCCGGTAAAACAACAACGCTTTACTCTGGTCTTCGCCATATCAGTGACTCGTCTCAAAATATATTGACAGTTGAAGATCCTATAGAATACACCCTCGCAGGAATCGGTCAGACTCAGGTTAATTCAAAGGCAGGTTATGATTTTGCATCAGGCCTTAGATCAATTCTTCGCCAAGACCCAGATATAGTTATGGTCGGAGAAATAAGAGACATAGAAACAGCAAAAATAGCTATTCAAGCTAGTTTGACAGGCCATTTAGTTCTTTCAACAGTGCACACCAACAGCGCAATTGGAGCAATTGCTAGGCTAAGAGATATGGGTATTGAGTCTTATCTTCTTGCCTCAAGCATCAGAATGGTGGTGTCACAAAGACTTGTAAGAAGACTCTGCACAAAATGCAGAACTAAGATAACTGCCTCAGATTCAATGCAGCAAAAGTTCTCTTTAAACTCCAGCAGTACTGTCTTTCAGCCAACTGGCTGCCCAGAATGTGGTCATTCTGGCTTTAAAGGAAGAGTGGCTCTTGCGGAATGCATTAGCGTTACAGATGAATTAAAAGCATTAATTCATGATGAAGCGTCAGAGAGCGCATTAGAAAAATGTGCTTTTAGAAATACCTTATCAATTGATGCATCGGCAACTAAATTATTGCTTGAAGGAGTAACTTCCTATGAAGAGCTTCTAAAAGTTCAAAGCCATCAAGATGCCAACATTTAAATATACTGCCATCGATCTAACTGGAAAAAAGATCAAGGGAATTCTTAGCTCAGCTTCTGAGCGTGCAGCTAGACAACAAATTAAAGCAGGAAATTTAACTCCTCTGTCTTTAGAGCTTTCTCAGAATAGATTCCAAAGAAAACTTAGAGTTGGTCAAAAAGATGTTCTATTCGCTACAAGGCAGATAGCAACATTGTTGGACTCCGGCATTGCTTTGGATGAAACCCTGAAATCAATTGCTGATGAGGTTGATGATAAAAATCTTTCCGCAGCGCTTCATTCTGTAAGAGACGAGGTATTGCAAGGATCAAGGATTGCCGAAGCAATGTCTGCCCACAGCACTATTTTTAATGAAACATACAGATCTTTAATTGCTGCTGGAGATGCCGCAGGGAATCTTCATATCGCTTTTAGCAATCTTGCAGATTATCTGGAAGAGGCAGCTCTTGTAAGGCAACAAGTTGTTTCTGCCATGACCTATCCAATAATTCTTTTAACCTTTTCTATCGGGGTGGTTTTTGCCTTACTTACATTTGTGATGCCTCAGGTAGTTGATCAGTTTGTAAGGGCTGGAGCTACTCTTCCCTTGCTAACAAGAAGTCTAATGATTATTTCTGACTATGCTTGGCTTTTTCTGATATTTCTTTTTAGCTCTATTGGAGGAACATATTATGCTTACAGAAAAATGTCCAAGAACGAGAAAACATCGATACTCTTTCATAAAAATTTTTTAAGGTTACCTCTTGTGGGAAGTTTTATCCTCAATGCTGAAGTTGAGCGTTTTGCCAGGATCATGCACTTAATGCTGAAGTCAGGACTTAATCTTGATGTTGCAATGCACCAAGCGCATGTAGTTATTGGTAATAAATTTATAGCCGAAACTATCACCAATGCTAGAGCTGACCTTGTAGAGGGAAAAGACTTTATTCAATCTTTAAAAGCATCAAAGATTTTCCCATCACTATTTATTCAGCTACTTTCAAGTGGCTATAAATCAGGCAATCTTATTTTTATGTTTGAAAAGGTAACTCAATACATGAAGGGAGAGATAGAAAGTAAACGCGCTACTGTATTGTCTCTTCTAGAGCCCTTGGTAATTATCTTTATGGGAGGTATTATTTTGTTAATCGTGTTGGCAATTTTAATACCCATCATGCAAATGAATACTATAGCTTTAGGATAACAATGATTTTAAAAAATAGACCAGGCTTTACTTTAATTGAGTTGATGGCTGTCATAGTTATCTTGGGTATTCTCGCAACCATAGTTGCTATTAATGTCTCCCCTTTTTTGCAGCGTGCTAACTTAGAGAAAATGAGAGCTGATATTTCTCAAGTGGAAAAAGCCCTAGAGTTATATAAATTTAATGAAATGCGATACCCCACTACAGAGCAGGGTTTAGAGGCGCTCGTAAAACCTCATTTAGAACTTAAAAGGCCTTATTTGTATCCAGAAAATGGATACATTAACTCTGTACCAACTGATCCATGGGGGCAAGAATACTTTTACCTTTCCCCAGGAGAAAAAGCTAAAAGATATGATATATATAGTCTAGGAGCAGATGGTCTTGAGGGAGGTGTTGGAGACAATGCCGACATAGGAAATTGGATTTCACAAAATTAATTAATTCCAAAGGCTTCACTTTATTAGAGCTACTTGTGGCTCTAATTTTGATAGGGATCATTTCAACCGTAACTCTAACTAACAGTGGTTTTTTAAAATCCTATCAATCAGATCAAATCAACTCATACTCAAGTCTAATAGAGTACCTAAGCGAGGAAAGTGCACTTACTAAAAAAAACATAGGCTGGTTTGTTGGAAATGGCTCTCAATTTATAGCAACTTTTCGTGAGAATGAATGGCAAGCAAACACCGAAGCGTCAAATATGCTGCCTATGATTAAATCAGACACAGAGTTTCAAGACAGCCTTGGTAATTTCTTTTATGTTGATGAGAGCAGGGATGATCCGTTTTTAATCTTTTATCCATCTGGACATTCATCGGGCGGGACCATCCAATACAATCGCATGGACAATGAATTGATTCTTCGTGTTAATAGCTTTTCTGCTATTGAAATTATTTCTAAGGAAAATCGGTAATGTTAAAACCAGGCTTTAGTCTTCTAGAAGTTGGAGTGGCACTACTAATACTTGGTCTTGCGGTTACTTCTGTTTTCCAATTCATTAGCTCCACCACACTCTCTGCTATCCAGTTAGAAAATAGGGCCTATGCGAGACAAATTGCTAACAATAGATTGGCACTAACTCAAACCTTAGAGCCATTCAATGGATCTGATGCAAGGAAGGGTCAAGTTAACTTTGGCGGCAAATTATTTTTTTGGTCAGAGCGCTTGCAAGATTCATCCCCTGAGTTTTTTGAACTCTCTGTAAGAGTAGGGCTCTCTGCTGAAAATAATATATACGAACTAACAACTTTCATTGCGAAAAAATAGTCACATGTTCAAAGGATTTACTCTGATAGAAGTTTTAATTTCTTTGGTAATTTTGAGCATCATCACAATCATCACTTCTACCTTTCTGCAATCCTCCATTCAATCAAAAGAAATAGTTTTTTCTCAATCAGCTCAGACTCTTCGGATTAATTTACTAGGAGACACTTTGAGAGAAGATATTACCAATGCTGTGAATGTAAATCTTATAGATGCTAGGGGAGAGCCACAGCCACATACATTTAAAAGCAGCCTTAACGCTGATAGCTTTATATTCACAACCAAAGTAAGAGCTGGTAGAAATTTTTCTGACTCTCTTGCTCGTATTGAGTATTTGCTTGATGGCAGTCGGTTTCTTAGAAAGCAATTCTACGCATCAGCCCCAGCAAACAGCGATGACTTCTTTGAAACCATACTACTTAATAATGTTACAAATGTGAGCCTAGAATTTTCTGATAAAAATTCATGGTCTCCTTCTTGGCCAAAAAATACTATCGACGAGCAAAAATTTCCACAGTTAATAAGAATTTATATAGAGCAAGATCAAGGCAAATCCTATACATGGGTTATCAATTCAAATCTCCATCATAGCTATGAATAAGCCAGGCGTAATTCTCATAACAACACTTTTGATAGTCATGATTTTATCTATTATCAGTGTGCAGATTAGTAAAAATTTTTATATCTCTTTAAAAAGAGAGGCTTATTTAGACTTCAAAAACTTAAGCCACCAAATGCTAATGAGCTCTGAAAAACAAGCTATTAAATCACTCCAAAAAAACATTAAGTCTTTCCAATCAAAGCTCACACTTAACGATTCACTTCTTAACAATAAATTTTATTTTCAAAATGATTTAATGATTCTTGAAGTTTCTGTTCTAGACGCATCTAATTGTTTTAATTTAAATAGTTTATTTAAACCCTCAGGTAACTCATATGAAATTAGGCCCTTATATAAAGCTTGGCTAAAAAGATACTTAAAACTAAAGCAATTCAATGAAGCTGATATTGAATCTTTTATTGATCAGCTTGTTGATTGGGTTGATCGTGATAACCAACCTCTAAATTTTGGAGCTGAAAATTATTTTTATATAGGCCCCGCAAGCAAAATAAGTCAATTTACCCCAAAAAGGTTGCTTGTAGATATCTCAGAGATTAATAATTTCCCAATCATGGAGAGGGTGGATTATAGAGATTTAATTACCAATCTTTGTGTCTTTCCAAATAGAAATAATCAAATAATTAATATTAACTCCTTGGTTCAAAGCGATTCATTGTTGATTGCAGCATTTTTTGACGAAGAGAACTTAGAATATATCGCCAGTCAAATTCTTAATATGCCAAAAAATGGTTATGATGATGTGAATGTATTTATTGACCAGTTTAATCAGGCATCAAAATTCCCATCTCAAGTGCTAAGCATTAATTCACAAACTTTCATACTTCAAAGTGACATAATAAATGAAAACTTTTCTGCCAATCTTGAAACTCTAGTTATATTAGATAATTCGAATTCAGCAGAAGTATTAGGTCGCACATTTAATTTTTAATATGACATGATCAATTCTTTTATTCATTTTCAAGATTCATCACTAGAGCTTATTGATATTTATTCTTATGATGAATTGAACACATCTCCGCTGCATTCTGTTTCATTCTCTGACATAGGCAATACTCTTTCAGGCAGTACTAATATATTTGTCATGATTCCCTCTCAGCTATTTGGATTCATGAAATATGAGAATAAAGAGGGGCTTAAAGGCGAGATCTTAAGAGCCAATGTTTTGATAGAAGTAGAGGATCAGCTGATTAGCGATATCTCTAGCTTAAAATTCTTTTATAACGAAGAATTAAATCTTGCCTCCTGGATTGATTCCTCCATATTTGAATCTATAGCAAAGAAATTTTATGAAATGGATGCTGAGATTATTCTTCTTCCAGAACATTACCTTTTTCAAACCAAACGAAATGCAATCTTTCTCACAGAGAATTCTTTTGTTATATCTTTTAGTGATGGATCTGGTTTTGGGGGGTCAATTTCTTCACTGCCAGAGTATCTTGATACGCTAGAGTCAAACTCTTTTGATTTAAATTCTTTGGAGGTCTTTAAAGAAAATAATAATATTTCTCATCCTATAAAAGATTTAATTCCAGTCCAAAAACCTTGGAAAGAAATGCACAGTGGCTTTGCGAAACATTCAAAGTTAAGTTCTTTTAACTTGTTCAAACGCAAGCTATCGCTAAAATTTTTAAGGTCTAAATTTAAACTTAGTTATTTTGAATCCTGGATTATGGCTGCCTCTCTCATAATTATTCTTTTAGCTCCATTGTTGATTAATCAATCTCTGCATTCTTCCATTGCCTCTTACAATGAAAATACCATGACGATATTTCAGCAATTAAATCCTGGCTTTAAGAGACTTGTTAATCCTAAGGCGCAAATCGATGATTTAACTAAAGGCGTTCCATTGCAGTCATTTGTTTCCTCTCAAGACCTGCAAGCCCTAAGTTATGTTGAAGTACTTTCAGATAAATCAATACGAAGTATCAATATCAACTTTGCCGATCGTGAAATCACAACAAATGTAGAGAACCTATCTCCTCTCAAGCTTTCTCTTTTTAAAGAGCTTGCTAACTCTAAACCGGTCAAGATCAGTGATAACGGGCTCAACAAAGGCTCGGATGGTTGGAGCGGCAGTTTAATTATTGATTATGAGAATGATTAATATGAAATTATTAGACTTCTGGGGATCGTTTCAAGCTAATGAAAAAAGAATGATTAAGATTCTTCTATTCCTATTGCCGCTGATAGTTATCTTTATCTATCTTGGAGACATATCAAACAAAATATCAGCGAAGAAATTAAATCTTGAGACAGCAAAGGCTAATTTTGATTATGTTTATGGCAAAGCTTTAAATTTTCAAAAATATTCGTTGGCACAAAAAGCTTTGTTTGATTATCCCGAAAAAAAGGATTTTATTTTTTCAGAATCTAAGCGCTATCCATTGATTGATTTTCAATCAGGCGAAGAGGAGGGAATTATGTTTATAGCATTTAAGAGTGAATCAGTGGTCAATTATGCTCAATTCCTTGAATCTCTAGTCAATCATCCAGAGATTGAAATAATTTCCCTATCAATTACTCCCAATTCAGAGTTCCAGCAAGTTAAAGCCTTTCTTCAATAGGTATCTATCTGCTTATGAGATATTTATTTTATTTGAATATATCTCGTGAAAAAGTTTTACTCCGATGGAGTCTGATACACCCCATCTGGTAGATGTAATCGTTTCTACCATCAAGTGCTCTGAGATAAATTTAAAGATATGTAATGCATGGTCTATAACATCAGCTCTGTCTGGTGAAAATTTATATTTAAATATTTTCTCTTGAGTGCTTAGTCTGGAAAATTCTTTAATTTTTTTATTTAATTCTTTGACGCTTATTTCTTTCTTATCGTTCGCCTGAAGAAACGATCGAATATTGCCCCCAATACCTATTAACTTCTTTTTTGGTTTGATAGTTTCTAGCCATTTCTCTAGCCTTATCCATTCTTCCTTTTTATCTTTGCTCAACATATTTCTCACAGCACCCAATTGAAATGATCGAATCTCAATTCCTGTGCTGTCTCTTAAAAAAAATTCAGTACTGCCTCCACCCAGATCAACAAAAATCTTATTTTTACCTGTGTTACTTTTTGGATGAAATCGAATGAGCTGTGCTTCCTCAAGACCTGATATTACTCTTAGGGGGTGATTGATAGCCGTCTCTACGTATCTTCTTGCATCCTCAGAATTAGAGGTGTCTCGAAACGCTGATGTCGCAACAATTTCATATCTATCAATTTTATTTTTTTGAAAAATACTTTCATAGCTCTTTATAGTGCTAATAACTTGATCCAGCTTTTTTTGACTGAGCTTTCCTTCGTTGAAGACCTCACTTCCAAGGCGAATGGGCGATCTCATGCCTTCGATAAACTCTATAGAAGTGGGGGTCGTCTTAAATATTTTTGACTTGATGGCATTTGTACCAATGTCTATAGAGGCAATTTTCATTTATTCAACATCATCTGTGTATTTGGTTAAAATCATATATTGGTCATAATCTAAATTATTAAATTCCACGCCTTCTAGGTTAACCTTGTAGTTATTGATTTTCTTAGACCAGGTCAAAGGTTTCAGAAGTTTCTTTTTTTCATACTCAGTCTGATTAAGTAAAAATCTTAAAGCCGAAAGTCTTGCAATCATTTTATTGTTTGCATTTATAGCTACCCATGGAGAAGAAGCGGGAGATGTTTTCTGAAACATTTGCTCTTTATATAGAGTAAATGCATCCCATTTAGTGACAATTCGTTCATCGTTAGGAGATAGCTTCCAGTATTTAAGTTCGGAGTGTTTCCTTGCCTTCATTCTTCGTTTCTGTTGATCCTGTGATAGTGAAAAATAGAATTTAATAATTTCTACACCTTCGTTAATCAAGGATTCCTCCCAAGGAATAACTCGATCCATGAAATCTCGATATTGCTTTTCATTGCAATAACCCATCACGGGCTCGGTTAGTGCTCTTGTGTACCATGATCTATCAAGAAAAGCGATTTCACCTTTTTTGGGAACAACTTTTTTCCATCTTTGAAACCAGTGACTGGATTCCCATTTAGTTGGGATACCTAAATTTACATATTTAAAATTTTTTGGAATAAGGTACTGGGCAAAGAATTTAAATGCAGAGCTTTTTCCAGCAGTATCTCTTCCCTCAAAGACTATGCAAATACGACGTTTGTTTTTTATGACATCTTCTTGAAGCTTTAGTAGCTCAATTTGCAGCCTGCGTTTCTCTAATTGATAGGATTTATCGTTTAATTTTTGATATTCCTTTTGATCAAATGAAATAAGCATATTAAATTATAGTATTTTACGAAGGAGTCTTAGGCGGGAGTCGCAATGCAACTAAGAAGATAAGCATTAGTTGCTCGGACCGCTTCGTTCAGCCCAACGTCGGTTAGTTCGCCATTTTCTTTTGTATTAAGAGATAGGATTGAAAAAATAATCTGAGTTATGACCAGAAAAACCCCGGGCTTATTAAACATATTCGGCAGGCCAATTGATCCTTCCACATGCTTTAAAATCGAGCCAGCAATTGTATGTAGCTCAGAACTTAAGACGGGAGGGGTCACATTATTTTCTAGGATTAGTTTTTGAGCACCTGGATTTGTTCTAAAAAACTCAATCATAATATTTACTGAATCTTTGAGGCATGCTGCATAGTCGGCATTTGAATTGATTTGAAGATTAGCAATAAGGGCCTGATCACACTTTTTGATATAGATTTGAATTAGTCCCAGCTTAATGTCATCCGGTGTTTCAAAGAACTTATATGTCGATGTTCTTTTCAAGCCAGCCATTTCGGATATCTTGGCAATGGTTAAAGCATCAATTGATTCATGCTCTAAGATTGACTCAGCTGTCTGAAGAATTTTATTAATTCTATCCTGACTTCTTTTTTGCTTTGGCTTTCCTAACATTGTTTTATTATCGACATTTGTTCTATAAATAACAATAATTTATAGCTTTTTTCAGCAATTTAGTTTATTGTGTCATTCATGTGACAAAATAGTGTCATATAAGAAACTTAATTATTCCAATGAATACTAAAAAATTATTAAAAAAACAGGGTTTAATGCCTAAAAGTTCTCAAGCAAACGAGATGCAGGTATTTGGTTTTTTCTCCTTGTGGTTCGTTTTAGCAGCAGTTATTTATTTCTCTTAAATTATTAGCCCTCTGAATCTCATCTTGTCCTAATAGAGGCAGATCCTTCCTATATAAACCATCGGATGCTTCATCAAAATGTTGCACAAAGGTTTGTGTTTAGTAACAAGAAAGCAATCTCCTTTTCACAGCCATAATGCTTAATAGCATCATTAATTGATAACTATTATTTAAATATGGAAAATTTATTTCTTGATCCCTTCACGATACTTTTAATTGCTGGCTTTATAGGTTTTTTTATGGCCTTTGGAATTGGTGCCAATGATGTGGCGAATTCTATGGGAACATCAGTTGGCAGTAAAGCCATCACAATTAAACAAGCAATAATTATTGCAGCTATTTTTGAGTTTTTGGGAGCTTTTTTAGCTGGGGGAGAGGTTACATCAACTATTCGCAAAGGGATTGTAGACCCTAATATCTACGCTAATGATATAAATATTTTTGTAATTGGCATGATGTCTGCTCTGCTAGCGGGTGGGACTTGGTTGTACATTGCTAGCTTAAGAGGTTGGCCAGTCTCAACAACCCATTCAATCGTTGGAGCCATTATTGGATTTGTTTTAATTACCAAGGGTGTTGATGCAGTTTCTTGGAATAAAGTAGGCACCATTGCCATGAGTTGGGTTACATCTCCATTGTTCTCCGGAACTTTAGCCTTCGCTCTTTACATTTCTGCAAAAAAATTAATCTTAGATCGCTCTGAACCTGAGAAAGCTGCCATTACATACATACCAATGTATAGCTTTATGGTTGCGGTTGTTATATCACTTGTTACCGCAAGAAAAGGATTGAAGCATGTTGGAGTTGAGTGGAGTGATAACGAAGTTTATTTATTTATTTTGCTCTTTAGCTCACTTGTGGCAATTGGCACAGCATTCTTTTTAAGAACAAACAAAGAAAAAATTATGCGCGATGGTGGAATTGAATTTGCTTTTGGGCTTCTTATGATCGTCTCTGCAAGTGCTATGGCATTTGCTCATGGCTCAAATGACGTTGCTAATGCAATTGGCCCGCTGGCTGCCATTGTAAGTGTAGTAGATACAGGCGCAATTGGTTCAAAAGCAGCTATCAGCCCCTGGGTTCTATTTATTGGAGGCATCGGTATAGTCTTTGGCTTAGCAACGCTTGGCTCAAGAGTTATAGCGACTGTTGGAAAAAAAATTACTACCCTGACTCCGAGTCTTGGATTTTCAGCTGAGATGGCAACTGCTTCTACGGTTGTAGCTGCTTCCTACCTTGGATTTCCAATCTCTACAACTCATACACTTGTGGGTGGAGTTATAGGCGTGGGCTTAGCGAAAGGAGCAGAGCACCTTGATTTCAGTTCGATTAAAAGAATCATTGCTTCTTGGCTAGTTACAATTCCAGCTGGCGCTGCTTTTACCGTGCTGTTTTATATCCTACTAAGAATAATCTTTAACGTATAAATGATAAAAAGAATTTGTAGCTTTGTTATTAGTGGCAAAACATTATTTTGCTTAATGTTTCTGGGATGCTTGGATGTAGACGCTAATAATAACTTCTATGGCAGAATTGCTATTGATGCTCAATCTATCTCAATTGACAATAATGGTACCAAATCGGATATTGCAAACAATGAATCTAAAGCTGGATTAAAAGGAAGTTTTTTATTTTCTAAATCCTCAAATTTAGAGTTTATTTATCAGATTGAATATGGATTTGATCCTGTCGATGGAAAAGCTAGAGGAGATGACGGGACTCTCAAACAAAGAAATACATTTATTGGGCTGCAAACTAATTTTGGTACATTATTTGCAGGCACGCATGACTCAGCTTTAAAAAAATCCCAATTAAAAGTAGATCTTTTTAATGATGTGTCTGCTGATATAAAAAATATTTTGCATGGCGAAAATAGATTGGAGGAATTTATTGGGTTCACTACACCAAAATATAAAGATTCTATTTCAGCTACTTTTAATCATACAAAAAATCCTTTAGCCTCTGGTGCTAATTTTAAATCCTACTCAATTAATTACTTTGGGGATAATTATCAGGCAGCATTTGCTGTAGACGATGGTATGAAAGGTTTTGATAGCACTCGGCTCTCAGTTTTATATCCTCATTCAAATTTCCGTCTTGGAATTATTGTCCAAGAAACTAAAAATCTTTCAAGCGGCATCAAAAAAAGTGGGGGAGTAATTAGTTACTCCACTAGGGTTCAAGCAAAAGGTACGCTTAAATTTCAGCATGCCATCTCAAGCATGAAAATTAGCTCAGGCAAGCAGTCTACGATTGGTTATGACCATCAAATTAAACAAGGTTTAAAGTTCTTCACCTTGTTTTCAAAACTTCAATCAGATAGGGCGGATAAGAATAGAAATATTTTTTCTATAGGTCTTGAGTACAAGTTTTAATTTTTGAATGTTAGTTATTGAAGATATAATTTATTCTATGAATAAAATTTATCTCAGTTTTTTTGTTTTAACCCTTTTGGTTACTTCTTCTTGCTCTCAAGAGACTGGAGTATTTGCCTTGGCAGAGTCAGAGCCTATTGAGACCTCTGGTGATGCTGCAGATGACCCGGCTTTAATTATTAATTTTAAGAACCCAAGAGCATCACTCTTTTTTGGCACTGATAAGACTGCAGGAGTTTATTTGTATGATTTAGAGGGAGTGCAGCAGAGTTTCTCTCCGCTTGGAGCTGTAAATAACATAGATGTTAGGCAGCAAAATTCAGAGATTTATCTTGCTGCAACTAATCGAAGCAATCAATCTGTCGAGTATTGGGTTATAGATCAAGATACCTTTTTTGCTAACACCCATGAATCTCAAGATATCTTTTCATTGTCCAAGCGCTCATTTAGCATAGCCTCCAGCATAGATATTTATGGCATATGCATCGGAATAATTGGCGGAACCCCCGTTGCTTTTGCAACTGAGGATGGAGGTCCGAGCGTTGAGATGTGGACGCTTGAAAATCAAAAGCTAATTGGTGTATTTGATAATGGAGGCGAGTCAGAGGGATGTGTATTCGATGATGAAAACCAAACTTTGTTTATCTCAGAAGAAGAAACCAATGGAGTTTTAAAAGCCTATAACTTGAATCAAGAGTATCCATTTTTAAACCCAGTCATTGTAGACTCTCGAGAAGGAAACATTGGCGGTGATCCTGAAGGGGTGGCAATCTACAAAACTTCTGACACAGAAGGGTATGTCATTTTATCTTCACAAGGCGATAACAAATATAATGTCTATAACAGGCAGAAGCCTTATCAATTTATTTCTAGTTTTACTGTTGATGATACTCCCCGCGGTATTGATGGAACATCACACACAGATGGCATCTCAGTTTCTAGCTATAATTTTGGTGGAAAATACACCAAAGGAATGATGATTGCTCAGGACGATGAAAACCTCGATGGGGAAGAGCTAAAAAATCAGAACTTTAAAATTATCCCTTTCAAGCAAGTGCTGAAAGCGCTCAAATAAAGGTTAAGTCTAAAGAGTGTCTATGAGCTCTTTGGAGTAGCCAGCGTAAACATCTATAAACTCAGGATGCGTTAGGATCCAAAATTGATTTTGTTCAATTTTATTGAATACTATGACTGCTAGGTCTTCGGTAGTCATTCCTTCTTTTACACCATCGGCTAACCACTGTGCATTGTTTTTAGCGCTTTCGTGCTGATCAATGGAGGATTCATCTAGATCTAGTCCCAGATGGTCTCTTTCTATGATGTTAGTTTTGACAAGACCTGGGCACATCACAGACACTCCAACTTTATCATTCTGAGCTAAGTCCTCATGAAGTGTTCTTGTTAGGCCTACAACTGCGTGTTTGGTCGTTGTATAAGGCGCTAAAGCGGGCCCAACGATTATCCCTGCCATAGAAGATGTATTAATAATGTGACAACGTTCATTGCTATTGATCATCTCATCTACAAAGAGATTTAACCCATAGATAACACTCATTAAATTTACATCAATGACTCTCTTCCAATTCTTTTGATCTGCTTTCCAAGCTCGGCCCTCTAAAAAAATTCCAGCGTTGTTAAAAAGAAAATGAACCATGCCAAATTGTGCATCTATCTTTTCTTTGCATAGAGTGAATTCTTCGAGATTAGATACATCACACTTCAATACAAGGGTAGGGGAGCTTGGGATAAGAGCTTGAGTCTCAGACAGGCCTTCTTCGTTAAGATCCATTAAAACAACATTCATTCCAAGACCAGCCGCATGGATAGCTAAGCCGCGACCAATTCCGCTGGCAGCACCCGTGATAAGAGCAGTTTTTTTATTAAACATATCAGCTTGCAAGATAACCACCATCAACCGGGTGATAGGACCCTGTAATGTATGAGGCCTCTGAGGAGGCAAGAAAATAAATAAGATTGGCTACCTCATCCGAAGAAGCAACTCGCTTCAAAGGAATTCTTCCAAGCATGTATTGCATTACATTTTCATCTTTCATCAATTCTGTGTTCATGGGCGTATCAATGACTCCAGGACCCACAGCATTGGCACGAATATTTAAATGAGCATAGTCTTGAGCAATAGATTTGGTGAGACCTACAACGGCATGTTTAGATGCAGCATAAGATGCTTGAGCTGCGCTGGCTCTTACTCCCATAATTGAAGCCACATTGATGATTGAACCATCGGATGCATTATTCTTCATTGCAAGACCAAGAAACTCTCGGCAAGCATAGAAGGTCCCATGCAGATTGATATCAATGGCACGATGCCATTCTTCTACAGGGTACTCGTGTAATGCATTCAAAGCTGGACTAATGCCAGCACAATTTACTAACACTTGTGCACATTTACTTTGGTCTGCAAGTCCTTGAAATATAGCGGCGACTTGCTCATGTTTGGTGATATCGCAATAAGCAAAATCTGCATTATAACCATCTGATCTAAGGCTTTTTAATTCTTGTTCACCGGCTTCTTTATTCGCATCAATTATTAAAACTGCATAACCTTCTTTTGCAAAGCGCTTGCTGCAACTCAGCCCAATGCCAGACGCTCCTCCAGTAATGACGGCTAGTTTTTGATCTGTGTTTTGTGAATCCATAATTTTTAAATTCTCTTCATGTTAAATGGCATGTAATCCACTATAACTAAACTCTATTTCTCAAACAACATTGACAAAATAAAAGCTACTGATACTCGTTGATTATTTGTTTTGTTTATACGATAGTTAAAAATAATTTAAGTTATGCACACAGATAAATACATACAAGCCTTGGTTTCAGATCAAGAATTTTTTCAGATACATCGTGAGAATGTTCTTGGATCAGAGATGGACGTTTTCAAAAATCGCCCTAGGTCTCTGGTAGATTTTTTAGAGCTTTCAAATAATCACGGCGACCAACCATATCTTATCTACCAAGATAAGGTTATTACTTACGCTGAGCATTTGAAGCTAGTTAAAAAAGCTGCATACATTTTAAAGAATGAGTATGAGGTTAAACCTGGAGATAGGGTGGCTATATACGCAGCCAATTGCCCTGAGTGGGTCATTTTCTTTTGGGCCACTGTAAGTATTGGTGCTATTGCTTGTGGTTTGAATGGTTGGTGGAAGGGCTCTGAGGCAATGAAAGCCATTGAAGATGCTGACCCAAAATTAATTGTTGCTGATCAAAAAAGATTCGATCGCATTTCTGGCAAGCCAACACATCCTGTATTAATTTTTGAAGGAATGGATTTAGCTAATCAATCTGAGATGATCGATTCATTTATTCGTCTCGATGAAGATGAATGTGCTTGTTTGCTTTACACCTCAGGGACAACTGGCGCACCAAAGGGTGTTATGACTTCGCATCGCTCTATGATTGCAAACTCAACTCTATCGATGCTGCAAGGCGCAGCAGTCTCTCAAGATTCATCCTCTAAGGGCATTGATTGGGCTAAACACAAACCTACCAGCCTTTTAACCTCTCCCTTATTTCATGTATCAGGTCTTTCGGCTGGTGTGGTAACAAGTTTATTTGCCGGTTCAACAACTCTTCTTTATGCAGGAAAATTTTCTGCTCATAAAATATTAGAGTTGATTGATAAATTTAATGTTACTTCTTGGGGCGGCGCTGTGCCTACCGCCTTAAAAAGAGTTCTGGATGCTGCAAACGAAACTAATATCAGTCTTCCATCAGTTCTCGTAGTCGGGGGTGGTGGCGCTCCAATGCCTCCTGCTTTAATTGAAAGAACCAAGGAAGTCTTTCCTAGTTCTAAATACAGCTTTGGCTATGGCTATGGTCTAACTGAGTCAGGCGCTATTACCATTATTAACTGGGGTGAAAACCTAAAGAGCAATCCAGCTTCTCCAGGACAAGCTATGCCAACCGTTAATGTAGAGCTTAGAGATGAGAAAGGGCAAGTCATTTTAGAGGACAACGAAGAAGGAGAAATTTTTGTTAGGAGCCCCTCGGTCATGCTGGGGTACTTTAATAATCCCGAAGCCTCAAGCGAATCTTTGTTAGAGGATCGCTGGTTGAAAACCGGAGACTCGGGCTTCAAAGAAGGCCATTTATTTTTTATTTCTTCCAGGCGAACAGATCTCATTTTGCGCGGAGCTGAAAATGTCTACCCTCAGGAGATTGAGCTTCTTTTGGATTTACATCCCATGGTCGAAGAATCCGCAGTCATTGGATTACCTCACGAAGATTTAGGACAAGAAGTTGCAGCAGTTATAAAGCTAGTAAACTCTGAGATTACACAAGAAGAACTATCAAACTGGGTTTCATCAAAGCTTGCAGATTTTAAAGTGCCATCTAAATGGATATTTGCTGAACAATCATTACCAAGAAATGCTTCCGGAAAATTAATGAAACATGTTTTAATAGACTCATCTAAAAATACGATGGTAGAAGAGAATGAATGACAGCAAGATCAATTTATTAGAAGCTCCCTTTGAGCTTTCTTATAAATATAAGCGTTCAAGCGGTCCAATTATGTCTAAGTTTTTTGAAGGCTTATCTCAAAAGAAAATTTTTGGAACCAAAAGCAAAGCTCAAAAAGTTTTTGCTCCAGCCGCTGAATACGATCCAGATACAAGAGAAGCTTTAACTGAAATTGTTGAAGTTGGTCCTGGTGGAACCATTGAGTCTTGGAGCTGGGTAAACTCACCTCGATCTCATCACCTCTTAAAAACACCCTTTGCATTTGCTCTCATTAAGTTGGATGGTGCAGATACAGCCATGCTCCATATGGTTTCTGATTGCGATGAATCTGATCTTAGTATTGGAAAAAAAGTTTTACCTGTTTGGTCTGAGAATCCAACCGAAGCCATCACAGACATTAATTATTTTATTTTAGAATCATGAGCGACGATCAAGCACCTAAAGATTACAAGGAATCCTTTATTCATCTTGAGTATCAATACACAGCTGGCTCAGCAACCACCACTTTTTTGAATCAAGTAAAAGAGGGCAGGTTGGTTGGACAATCATGTCCTAAATGTAAGGCTGTTTATGTTCCGCCTAGAGGGAGTTGCCCAAGATGCGGTATTGCAACATCGATTGAAGTGCCTTTAACAGACAAAGGCTGCGTAGAATCTTTTACTGTGGTGCACATACCAATTCCAGGCAATCCAATAGTGCCTCCTTACGTTTGCGCCATGATTCGACTTGATGAAGCTGATATTTCCTTCTTGCATTTGGTGCAGGATATTGAAATTGACCAAATTAGAATTGGAATGCGGGTTCAGGCAGTCTGGAAACCAAAAGATGAATGGACTCATTCATTAGAGAATATTAAATGGTTCGCTCCTATTGATGAGCCAGATGTTGATGTATCCACTTTAAGGTTTAAACCATCATGAAAAAAGTAGCAGTAGTAGGTTACGCACAGCATAAGATATTGCCTAATGCTGGCGCTTTAAATGAAGTGGAACTTATTATGCCAGTTGTGCATAAAGTTTTTAATGATCTAGGCATATCGCAAGATGATATTGGCTTCACTTGCTCTGGAAGCTGTGATTATCTCCAAGGTGCAGCTTTTGCATTTGTCGAAGGGTTATCTGCGATCCAAACAAGTCCTCCCATTAAAGAATCACACGTTGAGATGGATGCAGCTTGGGCACTCTATGAGTCTATGTTAAAAATTAAGATGGGTGATGCAGACACTGCATTAATTTATGGTTTTGGTAAATCTTCACCGGGAAACCTTGATTCAATTATTTCTTTGCAGATGGACCCTTACTATATTTCTCCGCTTTGGCCTGATCGGGTTAGCTTGGCTGCTTTGCAAGCTCAGATATTATTGCAGCAAAAAATTATTACCCACGATGAAATGATGGCAACAGTAATTGAGGCCAGGAATAATGCAGCAAATAATCCAAATGCACTTTTGACTGATCATGTAAGTGAGGATCTTTATCAAGCCGATTCATTAATTTCTTCTCCCCTTAGAGGTTTTGACTGTCCTCCAATATCTGATGGAGCATCTGCAATGGTGATTGCCTCAGAAGATAAAGCTTTTGAATTTACCGATAACCCTATTTGGATTGAGGGAATTGATCACAGCATTGAATCTTCAAATCTAGGCTCGAGAGATTTAGCAACATCTCCAACTATCCAAAATGCAATTACTAATCTGAACCTAAAGAACATTAATTTTGATGTGGCTGAGCTACACACTCAATTCAGTCATGAAGTACCATTTTTAAGAAAGCTTTTAAACTTAACAAATGTTCCCACAAATTTATCTGGCGGTCCGTTGGTTGGAAATGTGATGATGTGTGCAGGTCTAGACGCCATTGGAAAAACGTTTCAATCACTTGTAAGCGATCAATCAGATCATGGAATTGCTCATGCATCCTCTGGTCCTTGCCTTCAACACAACATGGTTGTTCATTTGGAGAGACATAAATGATTCAAGCAGGCGTCATAGGTGTTGGTCAAACTAACTACGATTCAAAGAGAAGAGATGTGTCCATGGCAGGCTTGGTTCGTGAAGCCATAGACAAAGCAATGTTAGCAGCAGACATAGAATGGGACGCCGTTGATGCGGTTGTTCTGGGTAAAGCTCCCGATATGTTTGAAGGGGTCATCATGCCTGAGTTATATCTTGCCGATGCAATTGGCGCGGTAGGCAAACCTGTTTTAAGGGTTCATACCGCCGGAAGCGTGGGTGGCAGCACGGCTGTAATAGCAGCCTCACATGTGTGCTCTGGACAATTTAAAACCGTATTAACTGTTACGTTTGAAAAACAATCAGAATCAAATGCAACATGGGCCTTATCTCCAAGATACCCTTATTCACCTCACATTAATGCAGGTGCTGGAGGCTACTTTGCTCCATTTATTCGTGAGTACATTCGTCGTTACGAGCCACCTGAACATATTGGATGGAAGGTTGCTGCTAAGGATCGACAAAATGCTTTAAAAAATCCTTTGGCGCATCTTCAAATACCTGGCATAGATGAAAAAATGGTGAGCGAAACTCCTATGCTTTGGGAACCCTTGCGATATTTAGAAAGCTGTCCATCTTCCGATGGAGCTTGTGCCATGGTTATTACCTCAGAAGACAGAGTGGGCTCAAGAAATGTGGCTTGGATTAGAGGCATGGCGGTTAGATCAGAGGGAACTCTTTCTGCAGGCCGTGATGAGGTCAATCCGCAAGGCGGAATAGATTGTGCTAAAGACATTTACCAGCAAGCCGGAATTCAGAACCCAAGAACTGAAATTGATTGCGCAGAGATTTATGTTCCATTTTCTTGGTATGAGCCCATGTGGCTAGAGAATCTAGGATTTTGTGATTTAGGAGAAGGTTGGAAATTAACTGATGAGGGTGTGACAGCTATGGATGGAAGCCTCCCTGTAAATATGTCAGGTGGAGTTCTATCTTCTAACCCCATTGGAGCATCCGGAATGATTCGTTTTGGTGAGGCTGCTCTTCAAGTAATGGGCTTGGCTGAAGATCATCAGGTGGAAGATGCAAAAATATCTATGGGTCATGCCTACGGTGGCGCAGCACAATTTTTTGCAATGTGGATTGTTTCCTCTACCAAAGACTAATCGGAGATATCAATGAACACAGATCATGCAATTGTAGAAGAGAAGGGCCACATAATGGTCATCACCTTAAATAGACCAGAAAAAAGAAATGCTTTGAGTCCAGGAATGCTTGTAACTATTTACGAGGCTTGGAGAAAACTTGATGAAGATCCAAATTTAAGGTGCGCTGTATTGACTGGTGCAGGTGGAACTTTTTGTTCCGGTGCTGATCTTAGTGCTATGAAAGAAGGAAATGAAGACGCAGAAATGATGGAGAAACTAAAAGTTATTCCAGATCTTCATTGGCAATCACTTTTAAGACACAACCGCCCAAACAAACCTATTATTGCAGCCGTTGAAGGATTTGCTTTGGCTGGTGGCACAGAAATTCTGCAAGGCACGGATGTCAGAGTCGCAGGAAAGTCTGCTGTTTTCGGTCTATCCGAACCTTTGCGAGGGCTATTTCCGCTCGGAGGTTCTACGGTTCGCTTAAGGAGACAAATACCTTACACCTTGGCGGCAGAGGCTCTGCTAACTGGTCGTCGAATATCTGCTGAAGAGGCATTAAGATTTGGGCTAATAGGTCACATGGTTGAAGATGGAGATGCTTTATCTCATGCAATGGAGATCGCAGAGACCATCAGTGCAAATGCACCATTGTCTATTCAAGCAATTGTTAGATCTCTTCGAGAGCTTGATGAAAGCTACCCTGAGGCTGAGGCTCTAGAAAAAGAGCTTGAAATTGGCCAGCCAATTTTTGCATCAGAAGACATGATGGAAGGTCTAACCGCTTTTGCAGAAAAACGTAAACCTAACTTTAAGGGAAAATGAGCAAACTTCTAATCGAGACCATTGATAAGGTCCAGCTTCTTACGCTCAATCGCCCGGAAACAAAAAATGCTTTCGATGCTGATCTATGGGGATTGTTAAGAGATGCGCTGAATTCAGCGAGCGATAATCCAGAGGTTCATTCCGTGATTGTGACAGGAGCAAGCAATACTTTTTCTTCCGGTGTTGATCTGGCAAGTATGGTGGGGGATGGCGGCGCAAACTATGAAGAGCCATTTGAAACTTGCGTTGATGCTTTGATTAATTATAAAAAGCCCCTCATTGCTGCTGTTGATGGAACTGCCATTGGCGGAGGTGCGACTATTCTTCTGCATTTTGATGCCATCTTTATTAGCCCTAATGCAAAAGTTAAATATCCTTTTTCAGACCTGGGCTTAGCTCCTGAAGTAGGAAGCTCACTGTTATTATTTCAATCACTTGGCTATCAAAAGGCTGCCCAAGTATTATTTGGAGCAGAGTGGATAAGTGGCAAGGAGTATTTTGATTTTGGCATGGCTAAATACCTAGGAGAGGACTATTACGATAAAGCTATAGATTATGCCCATCAATTAAATGAACAATCCCTCGCTTCAATTATAGAAACCAAAGCAATTCTAAAATCCTTTAATGCTGATGCTCTTTCTGCAGCAAGGGACTTAGAGACAAAAGCGATGAAGAGGCTGTATGGCTCCGAAGATAACATAAAAGCGATAGAGAAATTTTTTTCAAGAAAAGGATAAATTTATGCCATTTGATAAAATTCAATTTTTTCTAGAATCCAATCCTGAATACGCATGGTTTCTAGTATTCTTATTTGGCTTCATGGAATCTATGATTATCACCGGCAGTTTTATGCCTAGTGCAATTTTATTTTCTTTATGTGTTTACTTGTACAATACTGAACTTTTAACACTGCCATGGATTTGCAGCATTGCATTTGCTGGATCTCATCTGGGCGACATATCAGGATTTCTTGTTGGAAAAATATTTGGACCATCTTTCATGGCATCCAATTTTCTTCAAAAACGCCAAAAGGGCATTCAGCGCACTCAAAAATTTCTTAATCGATTTGGGCCTTATACAGTTGTGATAGGTAGATTTATTCCAGCAATTAGACCATTGGTACCCTTTTTGTTAGGCATTACAGATCTTGAATTAAAAAGATTTTATATTGCAGATCTTATCGCTTGTCTTGCATGGGCCTTCGCTTTAGCCTTGCTTGTAGTCTCGGTAGCGCCTATATTCACATAATTATGATTACTTTAATTATTGCATTTTTGTCTATTGTTGCTTTGCTGTTTTTGGTCCAGCAGCTTTTATCCAATTCTCCGGATGGAAAATTTTTAAAATCTATTCGAGACTTATTGGTAATTATCTTAGCCCTTAGCATGTCTATTGGTGTTTTCTATGTGGGATTTAGATTATTTAGATTTTTGATATAGCTCAATGGAAACTATTTTTACAAAAATAATAAACAAAGAGATTCCTGCTGACATAATTTATGAAGATGAGCTTGCTCTAGTTTTTAAAGACATCCAACCTCAAGCGCCAACACATCTTCTGATTATTCCCAAAAAAGCTATTCCTAAGCTTTCAGATGCAACTCCAGAAGATCAAGCGCTACTAGGTCATTTGATGCTTGTGGCTGGTAAGGTCTCAAGGATGCTAGAGCTTGACGATACTTTTAGATTAGTTACTAACAATGGAGCCAATGCTGGGCAAAGTGTTTTTCATCTCCACTTGCATTTACTGAGCGGCCGATCACTAACTTGGCCTCCGGGATGAGCATGAGCATAGAGGAAAGGCTTGATCGGTTAGAGTCCCTAGATGAGATCAGGCAGCTTGCTGCAAAATACTCTGTAACACTGGATATGCGAGACTTGGATATGCACGTGAATCTATTTGTTCCCGATGTCAGGGTGGGTAAAAACGGGGAGGGACGTCAAGCTCTCAAAGTATGGGCTGATTCCACCTTTAGAGACAAATTTACAGGCACCTCTCATCATATTGGTAACCATATTATTGAATTTGAGTCTGCTGACTCTGCTATCGGCTTGGTGTATTCAAAGAATGAGCATGAAACAAAGACAGATTGGGTCATTATGCAAATGCTCTATTGGGATTCCTATAAAAGAGTAGACGGCACATGGCTGTTCCATAAAAGGCTTCCAATGTATTGGTATGCCTCCGATATTAATAAACCGCCACTAGGCGACAAGAAGATGCGTTGGCCAAATGAGGATCCTTATGAAGGATTTTTCCACGACTTATTTCCCTCCTGGAAAGATTTCTGGGGTAGTGATTATGTTAGAGATACAGATGTGTCAGAACCAGCTGAGGCCAATAATTTTTTGAAAGCTTTAAATCGAGGCTCTAAGCCTGGCAAGATAAAAGTTAATTAAATAAATAGGCTACAATGCCAATCAAAAATACTAATGCACCTATGCCAATGACAAAAAAGCTTAAACTTTTAATTGTTTGTGAGTCTTCATCCATAGCCTAAGTATACGCAACTACCCACCATATAATCAATCATGAGCACTGAACATAGACTAGAATTTCCAATAGATACAGTCCCAAAGTCTGGAACCTCATTTGTAATCAATGAGCATGTTCGCTGGGTAAGGATGCCACTTCCCATGTCCCTGAACCACATCAACCTGTGGGCCTTGGGGCCAAATACCAATCTCACACTGGTGGACACTGGAATGCATCTAGACGATACCAAAAATGCATGGAAAGACCTTATTGAATCAGAGGAGCTTACTATCAACGACGTTATAGTTACTCACATGCATCCTGACCACATTGGAATGGCGGGTTGGTTCGTAGAAAATTATAAAACCTCTTTTAGCATGAGCAGGACGGACTATCTTCAATGTCGAATGTTGGCAGCTGATACTGGTGATCATGTTCCAAATGAAGCAATCAATTTTTATACCCAAGCAGGCATGACGGTGGAACAAATTGAATCTTTTACCAAAAGATTTGGTTTTTTTGGATCAATTATCCATCCTCTTCCTCACTCATATACTCGCTTAAAGGACCAGGATTCGATCAACATCAATGGCATTGAATGGTTGGTCATTGATGGCAGTGGCCATACCCTAGAACATCTATGCTTGTTCTCAAAAGAGTTAAATATTTTTATTAGCGGCGATCAGCTATTACCAACTATAAGCTCTCATGTAGGTATTTTCCCGACAGAGCCAGAGGCTAATCCGGTGGAAGATTGGATTTCTAGTTGCCACAAATTAATTAAAGCCTTGCCAGAAGATGTATTGGTGCTGCCAGGACATGGTCGACCTTTTGTAGGAGCGCACAAAAGACTTCATGCTCTCATTGATCACCATGAAACTTCTCTTGATAAGCTGCATGCTGCTTTAGCTAAACCTAAAAGGTCAGTTGATGTATTTGATATTCTGTTCAAAAGAGAGATTGATGACAGCAATCTAATCATGGCTACCGGAGAAGCGCTGGGTCATTTAAATTGCTTGATTAAAAGAAATCGAGCTAAAAAATACCTAGTCGATGGAATTTGTTGGTATGAACAAGCCTAAGTTATCACCAGAGGCGAAAGCCTGGATCTTATATGACGGAGGAAACTCAGCTTTTGCGACCACTGTTATTGCAGCCTTTTTCCCCATCTTTTTTAATGATTTTTGGGCAACTGGTTTAGAAGCTGAGGTTAAAACGGCGTATTTAGGATGGGGCCTAACCATATCAAATCTTGTATTGTTATTTACATCTCCATTCATTGGAGCGATTACGGATGTTTCTAGAACGACTAAGATTTTATTTAGTGGTTTTGCCTGCATTGCAATTATTTCTGTTGCTGCTCTTTACTTTATTCCAGCTGGATCATGGCTTTATGCATTAATATTTTTTGGTATAGCTAACTATTGCTTTGCTGCAGGCAATACCCTGTATGACAAAATGTTAATCCAAGTTTCTGATGAATCTAATATCGCTAAAATTTCAAGCTATGGTTTTGCTTTTGGCTACCTTGGCGGGGGGTCACTTTTTTTACTCAATGCTGCCATGACTATCAAGCCAGAATTTTTTGGTTTAAATAGTGTTGCTGAAGCAGTCCAGTGGTCCTTTTTGAGTGTCTCGGTTTGGTGGACATTATTTTTGATCCCAATTATGTTGCGGATCAAAGACCAAGGAGAAACTTTACCGGGCAATAAATTAACCTTAGCTTTTCAAAAAGTTTTGCATACCCTCAAAACTGTCTCATCAAAAAAGAATGTTTTTATCTTTCTCTTAGCTTTTTTCTTATACATTGATGGCGTGCATACCATCATGGCTATGGCAGCAGATTTTGCTTTAAATCTTGGTTTGCCTAGCAGCGATATTATTGTGGCTTTAATCTTGGTGCAATTTGTTGCCTTTCCCACAACTCTTCTTTGGTCGAAAGTAGCCTCTCGCATTGGAGATAAAAATACTTTGCTTATAACGATACTCCTTTATCTGATTGTGGTCGGATATTCTGCCTTTCTATCCAATGCAATGGAGTTCTATATATTGGCTGCTATGGTTGGAGCCATTCAAGGTGGCATTCAGTCTATTTCTAGAAGTTACTATGCAACCTTAATTCCTCAGCAAGAAGCAGGTGAATATTTTGGTTTTTATAATATGTTTGGTCGCGCCGGAGCTTTTATGGGTCCAGCTATGGTAGCTATCTTTGTTACCATGACAAATGATACTAAATCCGGCTTGATACCTATCGCAGCTCTGTTTATCATGGGCGGAATTATCCTTCTAAAAGTAAAAAGCCCTCATGAATCTCTTTAATAGAAACTCAATTATTTTGTATAGCCTGCTTGGTCTCGTGAGTTTATTCTTGGCCGGGATGATTAGAGATTTTCTAGAATTTGATACATGGCTTGAGCTCATTATTACCTCTAGCATAATTATTCCAATGTATATGTTTGCTAGAAAAATCTTTAGCAAATTTCTTCAGAGCTAATGGATGATCAAGAAAAGCTATTCTTAGATTATTTTCCAGCCCTTCGAGATAAATCTGACAAAGAGACAACCCCAGATTATTTGAACTACATAAGTGACACCATAGAGAAGTCCCATAATACTTTGTTGATGGAGCAGAGCCCTTATTATAAAATTTTTACAATATTCAGCACAAAAAAACCACTGGGTTTAAGCGATATTCAAGATATTTTCAATGAAGTGAAAAAACTTAAGCAAAATTAATTCTTACCAATGGAGCTATCTATTTTTTAATTCTTAACTAGTATGCGAAACTAACTCTCAGCAATTTGATATTAGGAGCGCACTAAATGAATTGGTACAGAATTAAAACTTCTTTCACGGGACTCAAAAGACTGGCAACAATATCGGCTGAGGATAAACAAGCCTGTATTGATGCGTACAAGTTTTTTCAACGCATGCAAGGCGGCGAGAAAACTGAGACTGCAGATGAAACAAAGGCAGTCGCTGCATACTATAAAGTTTTAAATAATATGCTTTCTGTTTTTGATCTAGAAAAGCTATACATTCCGCCCCAGTATGATGACTCTAAGGGCTTGTATGACAATCAATTGATTTGTGAACAAGCGCTCCTAAAACAACTAAATCTTCAAAATCCTGAATCATCTCATCTATTAGATATGGGATGTGGGCGAGGCAGAATAGCTCATTATTTAGCAACAATGACCGGCGGTCAGGTTTCTGGTTATAACATCGACCCCAATCAGATTGAGAATGCTATTGAATGGGCAGCGGAAACTAATATGACCGATAGGCTCCACTTTAAAGAGGGCAACCATCATGATCCACTGGATTATGATTCTGAATCTTTTGATGGGTGCTTTTCAGTCCAAGCTGTTTGGCCATTTTTTAAAACCGAAGAACTTGATGACTGTGCCAGGGAAATGTATCGAATCTTAAAGCCAGGGACACGCTACGCTTGTTCTGAATATCTCTTGTCACCTTATTTTGATTGGAATAATCCCGAGCATGCTGCGCTGCATAAAATTTATCTTCCAACTTTAGCCGCAACTCAATCTATGTATCCCGCAGATGTTTGTGCAGCTCTAGAAAGAGCAGGCTTTAAAATACTAGTATCTGAACCATCTCAAAGACCGGCGTGGCCAATATGCGAGCAGAAGCGCAATCTTATTTTTGGGATTCGAAAAGTGATTCGCTTTCTTGAAAAAGTTAGAATACTTCCACCATGGGTTGAGGAGTCATTAGAGCTTCTCCAGACCGGCGGTGAAGCATGGACGGATGCTGAAAAAGCGAAAATTGCTGATTTAAATTGGAGAATTGTTGCAGAAAAACCAGCTGCCTAAACTTTGCTAAGCAACTCTTTGAGTGCACTAGGTCGATCGGTAATAATTCCATCTACACCCATATCTATTAGAGTCTGCATGGTCTCTTGATCATTGATTGTCCAAACCATTATTTTTAGACCTCGCTTTTGTACATAATTTATAAATCTTTGAGTGACTAGCTTTAATCCATACTGATAGATGGGAATTTGCAAACAATGACCGGGAACATCTTTGTGGTAAAGCCTAAAGCTTGATAAAAGCAATTTTAAAACTTCTTTTGGTCCCATAGAAAGACAGACATCCGGGTAAGCTTCACTCACTCTTTTTAATCTATCGCTATTAAAACTTGCGATGCAAACCCTAGGCATTGCTGCACACTTTTTAATAGTCTCCAATGCTGGCATTGCAACCTCATCAGTCTTCACATCAATTTGAAATAAAGCCTCTGGAAATTCAAGCAGAGCAGCCTCTAATGTTGGAATAGAATATTTTTGAAATATTATTAAGCTATCTATTTCAGAGCTAGGCATTGAATTAAATAAAATATCTCGTCCTAAGATGCGCTTTAAATCATCGTCATGAAAGATATATGGGATACCATCAGATGAAAGTTGAACATCTGTTTCAATGTATTTACATCCTAAGTCTAATGAATATTTAAACGCTTCTAATGTATTTTCTGGTGCTTCCAAGCTTCCACCTCGATGCGCAGAAATTGAAATTCCTTGTTGCTGAAGATATGAATGATATTCCATTTTAATATTGTACCGAGATTGGTGTAAAATCGATATTTCGTTATTATATAAGAGTTTTTAATGCGAGGGCTTTGTAGGTGATGGAAACAGGAAGCACATTAATAGAATCAGGTATTAACTTGCTGTTAACAGGAATGGTAGTGGTATTTTTTTTCCTGTTGGCGCTTATTGTCTCAATTTACTTATTGAGATTGCTTTTTTCAGAACCATCTAACAATAACACTCCTACAGTTTCTAATTCGAGTGCTAATGAATCTATTAGTAAGATTCATGAGCGAATTATTCACGAGATAATGGAGCATCGTTAAACATGACAGAATCAAACAAAATAGGTGTAACAGAGGTTGTTCTTAGAGACGGACATCAATCTTTACTGGCAACGAGATTTAGATACCAAGACATGGAGGCATCTCTTAAGCAGTTAGACCAAGTAGGGTTTTGGTCTGTTGAGTCTTGGGGTGGTGCAATTTTTGATTCGTGCATTAGATATCTTGGCGAGGATCCATGGGACAGAATTAGAAAAATTAAATCCATGATGCCAAATACACCTCAGCAAATGCTATTGAGAGGGCAAAATTTGCTGGGTTACAAGCATTACGCTGATGATGTCGTGAAGAAATTTGTTGAATGCTCTAAAACTAATGGCGTCGATGTATTTAGAGTCTTTGATGCATTGAATGATCCTAGAAATATGTATCAGGCGATGCAATCAGTGATTGAGGTAGAGGGTCATGCCCAAGGCACCATTTCATATACTACCAGCCCAGTCCATACAATTGATTTGTGGGTTGATTTAGCAAAAACTATTCAGGATATGGGAGCTCATTCTCTTGCCATTAAGGACATGGCAGGATTGTTAAAACCTTACGTAGCATTTGAGCTTGTCTCAAAGTTAAAAGAATCGCTAGAAATACCCATACATCTTCATTGTCATGCAACCACAGGCATGTCTGTTGCAACAGGAATCAAAGCAATTGAAGCAGGTCTTGATAATATTGATACATCCATCTCATCCATGAGCATGACTTATGGGCATTCACCAACCGAAACAATTATCAGCATTCTTGACGGCACTAATAAAGATACTGGACTTGATCTAGATAAATTAATTCCAGTGGCTGAACATTTCCAAACAGTTAGAAAAAAATACAAAAATTTTGAAGGGTCCTTGAGGGGAGTGGATGCAAGAATACTAGCATCTCAGGTGCCTGGAGGCATGTTAACAAACCTTGAAAATCAACTTAAAGCTCAAGATTCACTCAATAGATTTGATGAGGTAATCCAGGAAATTCCAAGGGTGAGAAAAGATTTAGGGTACATACCTCTTGTTACTCCAACTTCACAAATTGTTGGAACCCAGGCAGTCATTAACGTTCTCTCCAATTCTCGATATTCAACCGTTACTAACGAAGTAAAATCTTTGCTTAAAGGTGAGTATGGAGCTACTCCTGCTCCAGTAAGCAAGGATTTGCAACAAAATAGCATAGGGGATTCTGCGGTAATTTCTTGTAGGCCCGCTGATCTAATTAGTGATAATTATAATGAGATTGTTGGAAGTTTTAATTCAGCTCTTATTGAAAAAGATCTTAAAATTGATTGTTCTGATGAGAATATTCTTACATATGCCATGTTCCCAGAAATTGGCTTAGCATTCTTAGAGCATCAATCAGATCCAGATTTCTTTGAAACTGAGCCAGCTGATATTCTCGAGCTGGCTGATTCATCTTATTTGGTCTCCATCGACGATAAAGAATACTCAGTAGTCGTAAAGAGTAATAATTCAGTTGAAATTAATGGGTCTTCAGTCAAAAGTGCTAATGAGCAACCATCTCATGCAGCTCAAGCTGGCTCAGGCTCAATAATCAATGCTCCATTGGGTGGCAATATTTTTAAATTGATTGCGCAAGAGGGTCAGTCATTAGAGCCGGACTCCACTGTATTGATACTAGAAGCAATGAAGATGGAAACAGAAATCAAAAGCCCGGGAGCAGGGGTTGTTACAAAAATATTTGTGAAACCTGGTGATTCTGTGAAGCCTGGCGATCCTTTGTTTGAGATTGCATAGAGATGAACTTAGAAGCTATTTTTTTAAATTTAGGCATCTTTAGCGCTACTTCCGGACAATTTATTATGCTGGGTGTAGGCATGATAATTTTATATCTCGCCATTAGTAAAAAGTTTGAACCTCTTTTGTTGCTGCCCATTGGTTTTGGTGCAATTTTAACGAATATTCCTGAGATTGGATTGGCTCTCTCTCCCATCGAGAAACTAATTTATGCTGGATACCCTGAGCAGTTAGCAGGAGCTCTGTCACTAATTGTTCTTCCAGAGACTGAGTCTTTACAAACCTTTATGAAGACAGCATCTCATTCTCAGATATGGCTTTTAAATGAATATGCTCTAGAGCTTGGTTATAAACCTGGAATCTTAAGCACCTTTTATAGTGTTGCAATTGCCTCTGGTGTTGCACCCTTGGTAATATTTATGGGTGTTGGAGCGATGACTGATTTTGGTCCCATGCTGGCAAATCCAAAAACATTGATCCTAGGAGCAGCGGCACAGTTTGGAATTTTCGCTACAGTTATTGGAGCTTTGCTTTTAAATCATTTGGGATTAGTTTCCTTTACTCTGAAGCAGGCTGCTGCAACAGGAATTATCGGTGGCGCTGATGGTCCAACTGCAATATATGTATCTTCTATCCTAGCCCCAGAGCTACTTGGCGCCATAGCAGTGGCAGCATACTCTTATATGGCTCTTGTCCCATTGATCCAACCACCAATCATGAGATTATTAACAACTGACTCAGAGAGAAAGATACGAATGGTTCAGTTAAGAGAAGTTTCTCAAAGAGAAAAAATTATCTTTCCATTGATTTTGGTTTTACTGGTGGGAATGTTACTTCCTAGTGCAGCACCTCTTATAGGGATGTTTTGTTTTGGCAATCTTATGAGAGAGTCATTGGTAGTCGAAAGGCTGAGCGATGTTGTACAAAACTCTTTAATAAATGTTGTAACTATCTTTTTAGGTTTAGCAGTGGGATCAAAGCTGGCAGCAGATCAATTCTTAACGGCTGAAACTCTTGGGATTCTTTCATTGGGAATTATCGCATTTTCAATTGGAACTGCAGCTGGGGTCTTGATGGCAAAGCTTATGAATCTTTTAAGTGTAAATAAAATTAATCCTTTAATTGGTGCGGCAGGAGTTTCTGCAGTACCAATGGCAGCTCGAGTTGCCAATAAAGTCGGTCTAGAGAGCGATTCTCAAAACTTTCTTTTAATGCATGCCATGGGACCAAATGTAGCCGGCGTTATAGGTTCGGCAGTTGCTGCTGGAGTTATGATCCAGCTGCTTGGTTAAATTCGTGGATCCCTTTCTAGCGATTCGTCCCTATCAAGATCATGAGGTGCAACCGGTATTGTCATCTTTAATTGAGGACCCAGCTGTATTAGAGGCTCTCATTAGTCTGAAATATTCTAAGTATTTTAACAAACTTCCATTTTTTACGTCTCTAGTTAAAATTCTGCTGAAATCTCAAGTAAAAAACATTCACAGTATTGAAGGCTACCAAGAAATTTTTAAGAGCTTGATGGATCAGATGATCAAAACCTCTATTTCACATTTAGATGTTAAAGGTATTTCTAATTTAGATTCGAATTCTCAGTACTTATTTATATCTAATCATAGAGATATATCTCTTGATGCAGCGTTACTAAATCTTTCTCTTAATAGAGCAGGGCATAAAACTTTTAATATGGCTGTTGGAAATAATTTAATGAAAGAAAAGTGGGCATCAGACCTAATGCGATTGAATAAAAGTTTCATTATTCAGAGATCTGGAAACAAAAAAGAAATTTATATGGGACTTTCTCTAGCATCTCAGTTTATCCAGCACACGATCTTGGAAGCTGGTGAATCAATATGGATTGCACAAAAACAAGGTCGCGCGAAAGATGGAATTGATGAGACTGATCCGGCAATGTTAAAGATGATCCATCTAACTGAGAGAAAAACACAATCTTTGGGTCAATATTTTAATGCTTTGAAGGTAGTGCCAGTTTCAATATCTTATGAGCTTGATCCTAACGATTGCCTTAAAGCAATCGAGCTCAATGCTTTGGACCAAAACAACAGCTATGAGAAAAGTGAAAATGAAGATTTGATTAGCATAGCCAATGGCATCAATGGCCAAAAAGGCAATGTGACCATTAATGTTGGCCAGCCAATTCAGTGCAAAGATATTGATAGCTATGAGGTTGTGGCCAGTAAAATTAGCAAAGAAATTACTTCTACGTATCACTTACATCCAACAAATTTCGCTGCAGCATCAATGCTCAAAACAGAACATGAATGCATTCATCAATTTGCAGATGAAGATATCTCTGAAGCAAAAGACTTGTTAAGCCAGAGAATGGCAAACCTGGATGATGGCGCACGATTAAAATTCTTAAATCAATACGCCAATCCAGTTATTCAAAAGAGCAGTTAAACCTAAATACTAGCTGGTGTGATATCCAGTTTCGTTGTGCTCGGTTATGTCGAGCCCTTCAAATTCACTTTGCTCATCTATTCTTAACGGAGTAATTAGTCCGGTTACTTTTAAAGCAAGCCATGAGAATATAAAAGTCCATAAGCAAATTACTACAACACCCTGAAGCTGAATCATAAATTGCTCTAAGACTGACGGATCAAAACCACTTGAGCCAGCTCCCAGGAATCCGTCTGGCTTTCCGATAAATGCCAACATTAATATTCCTAAAATACCGCCCACACCATGAACTGGAAATACATCCAAGGAATCATCAATTTTAAAGTAACCTTTAATAATTTGAGTGGCATAAAAACAAACTAAACCAGCTGAAAACCCTATTAATAAGGCTCCTTGAGGGCCAACAGTTCCAGAGGCAGGTGTAATAGTTGCCAAGCCAGCCACCATGCCAGTTGCAATACCAATTACGGTTGGCTTACCTGTTTTAATCCATTCAACTGACATCCAAGTTAACGCACCTACCGCCGCACTGATATGTGTCACCAGAATAGCCATTGCAGCATTCGAATCAGCCGCCACAGCACTTCCACCATTAAATCCAAACCAACCAACCCAAAGCATAGCTGCTCCCATAACAACCATTGGTCTATTGTGGGGCACCAAAGCAGACCCTGGGAAACCTTTCCTTGGACCTAACATGATTGCTGCAACCAAAGCTCCAACACCACATGTTGCATGGACAACCAAGCCGCCGGCAAAATCTATCACGCCAAGGTTAGAAAGGTATCCACCACCCCAAACCATATGACAAGCTGGGAGGTAAACCAAAGTTACCCATAAGACCGTGAAAATACACATTGCACTAAATCTCATTCTTTCAGCAAACGCACCCACCACTAAAGCAGGAGTAATTACCGCAAAGGTCATTTGAAACACTATAAATAAACTTTCGGGCAGAGTTCCAGATGCCGCATCCCTTGTTAAGTTTGATAGAAAGAGGGCGTCTGTCCCACCAATGATTGAACCATTGCCGGTAAAAGCCAAGCTATAACCATAGACAACCCAAAGCACAGAAACAATGCAGCAAATAGCAAAACATTGCATTAGCACGGACAATACATTTTGAGTTCGAACCAAGCCGCCATAAAAAAGAGCAAGACCTGGTAGGGTCATAAATAAAACCAACGCAGTTGCAGTAAGAATCCAAGCGGTATCACCAGCATTTATTTCAGATGCAAGCAAGGAAGGAGAAGCACATGTCAGTATAGCAAGTGCAAATATATTAAATGATTTCATGGTCTTAGCTCCTGTAAAATTAAATTGCTTCATTATCTTTTTCTCCTGTTCTGATCCTGATAACACTCTCAATATTTGTAATAAAGATCTTTCCATCACCAATTTTTTCTGTATTGGCAGATTTCATGATTACTTCAACAATTGATTGACAGGATTCTTCGATAGTTAATATTTCAAGTTTTATTTTCGGCAGAGTATCAATAGTGTATTCTGCACCTCGATATAATTCTGTGTGACCTTTTTGCCTTCCAAACCCTTTAACTTCTGTCACTGTGAGCCCTTCTACACCAAAATCAAGCAAGGCTTGACGCACTTCTTCGAGTTTAAATGGTTTAATAATAGCCGTTATTAGCTTCATTGAATTTACCCCTTATATATTTATTTCTTATTTTTATAAACATGCAATTATCATGCCAAAAAACAACTATGTTAATTAACACTTTTAAAGTAAAAAATAGCTAGTTGTAGAAATTTGTGATCTATTTGAGTGCAAAAGGAGTTTTAAGGCAAAAAAAAGCCGTCTTATGACGGCTTTTTTATTTTGCAAGCAGTTTGCTCGTGTCTTATCTACTTAAATTCAGGATATGCTTCTACGCCTATCTCTGAAACATCAAGCCCAACTGATTGCTCCTCGTCTGAAGCTCTAATTGGCATGACTAGATTGATCAAGTAAACCGATGCATAGCTTGCTAAAAATCCAAATCCACCAATAGCAAGGACTCCATACAACTGCGTAACTAATGATGCATCTACATTTGTGAATGGCACAACCATGACTCCAAAAATTCCAACGATACCGTGAGCTGAAATAGCTCCTACAGGATCATCAATTCTTAAAGTTCTATCAAAAAATAGAATGGATGCGTAAACAATGCACCCACCAATCAAGCCTATGATGACAGCTTCACCGCCACTTGGAGCACTTGGGCCAGCAGTAATTGCTACTAAACCAGCAATAGCGCCGTTAATTACCATGGTTACATCACTCTTGCCTGTCATAGCAAGGCTCAATATTAATGCGCCAATAACTCCACCAGCAGCAGCCATGTTTGTATTTAGGAATACCTGACTAACAGCAATAGCACTAGCTTCATCGCTAATAACTAGTTCTGAGCCACCATTAAATCCAAACCAACCCAACCAAAGGATTAGCACACCCAAAGCAGCTAGGGGAATATTTGAACCAGGCATAGGATTAACAGATCCATTTGCACCGTACTTTCCATTCCTAGGCCCAAGCAATGTTACAACTCCCAGAGCAGCAGCCGCACCTAACAAATGCACTGTTCCTGAGCCTGCATAGTCAGAATAACCAAGAGTACTTAAAAAGCCTCCGCCCCAATTCCAGTATCCCTGAATAGGGTAAATGAAACCAGTCAGGATAACTGTGAAAATAAAAAACGGTATTAACTTCATTCTTCCGGCGACAGCGCCAGAAACGATTGACATAGCTGTAGCAACAAAGACGACTTGAAAAAAGAAGTCTGCTTGTTGAGAGTAGTCCATACCGTATGCCATACCAATTTCTTCTAAAGGCATATCAGTAGATAGCCCCCATGAAGTTCCAATGGAAGGTAAAATTCCATATGAAATAACATCTCCCGCTTCATCTAGGCCGCCCGCAATTGCAAATATAGCGTCAGACGGATACATCAACACAAAGCCACATACCAAGTACATTACACATGCAATTGAAAATAATCCAAGATTCTTGGTTACAATTTCAGATACATCTTTTTTCTGGACTAGACCGGCTTCCAGCATTGTAAAACCAGCTGCCATCCACATAACGAGAGCTCCAGACATGATTGCATAAAACGTGTCTAGGGCAAATTTAATTTCTTCCATAATTTACTCCTTAATTAAATGGCTTCATTGCCAGTTTCGCCTGTACGAATTCGTATGACTTCGTCAAGACTTGATACAAAAATTTTTCCATCACCAATGGCACCAGTGTGTGAGGATGAAATAATAGTTTCGGTTACAGTTGTTAAGTCATCATCTTGAGTAATAACTTCAATTTTTATTTTAGGGAGAGTATCAACAGTGTATTCAGCCCCTCTGTACATTTCTACATGACCTTTTTGTCGGCCATACCCTTTGACTTCAGAGATTGTTAAACCCTCTATGCCTGCAGCAATGAGAGCTTCCCTTACTTCTTGAAGTTTGAAGGGTTTGATAATTGCAGTAACTAATTTCATAACTTATAGACTTGCAGATATTGAAAAGAAAAAACCATCTTCATCAGCGCCATATCCGCTATCACTAAAGTCGTATGCAGTAATCCCGCAGTCATATGATCCACATGAAAAACCATAACTGACTGTTAAATTGTCGCCATAGTCATCGTATTCACCGTAAGCAATCGAAACAGGGCCTAATCCATAGGAAACTTCTGTGTAATCTGGTGCTCCGTCTTGACCGGACGCAAGTGTTAGCCCAAGGTCACCAAAGCTTAAGCCAAGATAGATTTCTTCAAAATCTAATCCAGTTTGGTTTTCCGGGTAATCAAAGGCTATGTATCCAATATCAACTCCGATGTCTCCAAGCGAGAAGCCATATCCTGCGTAGTAATCTAGCTCACTGCCAGCACCATCATTAAAGTTCACATTAGAGCCCCAGATTCCTGCGTAAAAACCGCTTTCATCTTCAAAGTCAAAACCACCCTGTATTGCAGGGCCGTCGCTTTGAGTCATTCCTCTCCAGACATAGTCTGATGCAAAAGCAACGTTTGCACTTACTGCGGCAAATGTAGGCATGGATAACATTATAGTTAGCCCCATAAACAAAAATAATCTTTTCATATTTACTCCTTTTTTAGAAAATTAATTAAAGTTACATAATCTAATATGCAATTTTGATGCCAATTCTATTTGTCAAGATTTTTATTCGAATGATTTGTAAATTTATAGGTATAATTGTTCAGCATTTACAACAAACATTAGCTAATTATTGATTACCAATTAATTAGGAAAGCAGGAGAAATAACATGGAACTTAAGGATAAAGTTATAGCAATCACTGGCGGAGCATCTGGGTTGGGTGAGGCGTCTACAAGACATTTTGTTGCTCATGGCTCAAAGGTCATGATTCTTGATATCAACGACGATAATGCCAAGGCTATTTGCGATGAATTAGGCGACGATAATGTTAAATATATCAATACAAATATCATGGAAGAGCAACCTGTAATAGATGCAATGACATTTATTAAAGAATCTTTTGGAAGGCTTGATGTAGCAATAAATTGTGCTGGAACAGGTTACGGCGGAAGAATTCTTGGTAAAGAAGCTCCCCATCCGTTGGATCATTTTAAATTCATCATAGATCTCAATCTTGTTGGAACATTTAATGTTATGCGTTTAGCAGCAGAGCTTATGGATAAGAACGAAGAGTCAGAGTCAGGTGAGAAGGGCGTTATTATCAACACTGCGTCAGTGGCTGGTTACGAAGGTCAGATTGGACAGTCTGCATACAGCGCATCAAAAGCTGGCGTCATTGGGTTAACCTTAACTGCAGCAAGGGACCTTGCAAGACATTCAATTAGAGTAAATACAATTGCACCTGGTATTTTTGATACACCTTTAATGAAAATGGCCCCAGACAAGGTTAGAGAACCTTTGCTTCAATCAACTCAGTTCCCTCATAGATTTGGTGAACCAGCAGAATTTGGTTCGCTAGCTGCACACATTGTTGAAAATACTTATCTAAACGGAGAAACCATACGTTTGGACTCTGGAATGAGAATGACCCCAAGGTAATGAAGTATTCAGCTTATTATATTCAAGA
>ENA-OREB01000070-OREB01000070.1-marine-metagenome-genome-assembly--contig:-NODE-70-length-54729-cov-4.447980_pt1 | contig 54729 bp, 48 predicted proteins | sample MGYA00248625_ERZ508552 | MGnify/ENA primary metagenome ERZ508552 (study PRJEB26219, sample SAMN06267888) | marine metagenome | isolation source: Monterey Bay, California, USA | place: USA:Monterey Bay...
TTGGTCTAACACTTTACCCTTACCCTGGTCTTGCATTCTCTGCGCGAGATCTCGCGCACCTTCCATGCCCTGCTCTTCGGTTACCAGAATTAATTCTGCACCGTAGGCAAGCATTGACGCTTTGCGCTCATCGCTAAGATTATCAGGCATGATGAGTGTCATCTTGTAGCCCTTGATAGCTGCTACCATTGCCAGGGCTATTCCGGTATTACCACTTGTTGCTTCAATAATGACGTCGCCGGGACGAATGACGCCTTGAGCCTCCGCTTCTCGAATCATGCTCATGGCGGGACGATCCTTAACAGACCCAGCCGGGTTATTACCTTCCAACTTCGCGAGCACCACACTCCGAGGATTCTCAAGCATCCGTTGCAGACGCACTAAAGGGGTCTGTCCTATGGTTGACTCTATTGTTGGGTAGTCGTCTACATGCATCGGGTCTGGCTTCTGGCTAATGGGCAGCGAGCGCGATGGGCTACTGCACAATCGCAAAAGCAATTACGGAGTCTACTTCATCCGCGATAGAGACCAAAACCTCAGTACCGCCCAAACGCTCGAGTCGCTCCAAGGCAGCGCCAGACAGAACCACCTTAGGCGCGTTCAGCTCGGTCTTGATGATGCTCATGGACGGCATCGTTATGCCGCCTCTAAACCCGGTGCCCAGCGCCTTGGCAATAGCCTCCTTGACCGCAAATCGCTTTGCCAATAACCGCGCATCAACAGTCCCGCTCGAGAGCTCCTGTACCGAAAGTATCTTTTTTGAAAAACGGTCTCCGAAACGTGAGAACGCGGATTCAACACGTGTCAATAAAACAACATCCACACCAACACCCAATATCACGTCATCGCTCCTCAGTGTTCCCGACCTGCCGCCATTGATTCACCGCATCTCGAACTCTTAAAGCCCGCCCACCCAATCGATACTCAATAGCCTGTCGCATCACCTGTTTCAGCTTGCGCCTCAACGGCGGATCAATCACTCGCTCAGAGTGTTGCCAGCTCGACAACGTCAACAGGTCTTGGCCCGTCAATGCACTGAGATCAGCCGCGCCCGCACTCCGGCTAACAAAGCCTTTATCACTTTGAAATACGTAGTTTATCGTCGGATCAATTGGATTCTGGTCATGATCACAGTGCCACTGAATCTGATATCCCAACTCGTCAAATAAGAGGAGTTCAAAACGCCTGAGAATTAGTTCAGTGTCGTCTTTATCCGCTATTTTTGCCAGAGACGCGCCGTAAGCGGCAAAGATGGTCGGTGACGGATCAAACTTTGGAAGTAACAGCGTCAGTAACTCGTTAAGATACAGTCCAATAAACAGCTTTTCACCGGGCAGAGAAATCGCGATCCCCGCGCTTTCCGCACCCGCAAGGTAACGCAGTTCAGATTTTCCGCCCAAACTAACAAGCACGGGACTGAAGGGTTGCATCAGACTCGCCAGGGATCCCCCTCTCTGCTTTCGATGCACGCCTTTGACAATGGCAGTGAGTCGGCCTTCGTTTGCAGTCATAAAGTGCACCAAAAAACTCGAGTCTCGGTAGGACTGACGGCTTAACACCCACGCAGGTTGCATGGCCGGCGTCACGACTCGCCTTCGAGTCCTAGGCTTTGCAATGCTCGCACGTCGTCCGACCAACCAGACTTTACCTTCACCCAAAGTTTAAGCATCACTTTACTGTCAAACGCTTTTTCCATGTCGCGCCGGGCTTCCGTTCCAATAGAGCGGAGCCGCGATCCGCCGGTTCCAATAACAATGCGCTTTTGACCGTCTCGCTCCACAAATATGATGGCACTGATGTGCTGAGTGCCGCGCTCATCCGGTTGAAAGCCCTCAATCTCGACCGCCGTTGTGTGTGGCAGCTCGTCACCCAGCTGGCGTATTATTTTTTCACGTATGAGCTCTGCCGCAAGAAATCGCTCCGTTCGATTGGTGATTTGTCCCTCTGGAAATAGGTGATGTCCCTCTGGCAGATTTCGTCGGACAAATGTCTCGAGTACGTCGAGATTTTTTTGCCGCAGAGCCGAAATTGGGAACACTCCTGCAAAGTCATGAAGCGCATGGAGGCTCTCCATTTCAGGCAGCAGTGCCTTGGGGTCATCCATTAAATCCATTTTATTGACGATCAACGCGACCGGTGCCTTGACCGTGCGCAGTTTCTCCAAAACCCACGCGTCCTCCTCCGTCCATTTCCCTCTGTCGATGAGAAACAGCACCAGATCGACGTCTGCCATAGCAGAGGTGGCCGATCGATTCATGGCTTTGTTAATCGCCTTAGGTTCATCGCGATGAAGGCCCGGCGTGTCAACAAATATCATTTGGTCAGCGTCTACGGTCTTAACACCCAGCACCTGTTGCCGCGTCGTTTGGGGTTTGCGCGAAGTAATACTGAGCTTCTGCTCAAGTAAGAAGTTCAGCAATGTGGACTTCCCTACGTTCGGTCGCCCCACCAGTGCGACGAATCCACACTTAGGGTCAGCGGCATCACTCATGAATCAGAATCTCCAATAAATTATTTGCCGCTTGTTGCTCTGCCTTCTTGCGGCTTGAGGCAATGCCAACGGCACGATGCTTCGACGCCTCACAAACGCACGAGACTTCAAACATCTGGCTGTGATCCTCCCCGGTTATTGACACCACCTCGTAACACGGCAGTGAAAAATGTCGCCCTTGAAGCCATTCCTGAAGTTGCGTCTTGGCGTCGCGTGTGGCGTCAAGATCAAGTTGATGAACATCATCGATAAACCATTGTGCAACAACTCGACTGGCGGCCCCAAAACCCGCTTCTGTGAGGATTGCCCCCGCAATGGCTTCAACAGTGTCAGATAAAATACTGCTGCGCTGGCGACCGCCACTCTTACGCTCACCAGTACCGAGTAGCAAAAGTGGTCCCAACGCAAAGCGCTGTGCGACCCGAGCAAGTCCATCTTTGGATACCAGCTGAGAACGAAGTCGAGACAAGCTCCCCTCGTCAAGTTGCGAGTATGCGTCATACAGAAGCTGTGCAACCACAGCGTTGACTAACCCATCCCCTATGAACTCAAGACGTTCATTATTTGTGGCACCAAAACTTCGATGCGTTAGGGCCTGAACCAAGAGCGCGTGGTCCTCGAAGACATAGCCTATCGATTGATGCAGCGCCGTAAATTTAGGCTTGAGTGTCAGTGTAGTCAGAGCGACCTCCTCACCGAGCGGCTATCCGCCACAATATCATCAAACCGCCAGATCCCGTCGATGGGTCCTACAAGGGGAAAGCTGATGCTGTAACTCAAGGTCAAGATAACCCCGGTGCGCCGTCGGTCTATCGATACCGATTCAGACGCAACGCCGTCGATCCGATTCACTGCCCACGTTTTCTGAAGTGCCTGACGAACCTCTTCTCTGCCATGGGCTGCGCTGTCATAACCCTGAGCGACGTTGTGCATCGCACGGACAATGACGCGGTGCTCTAAATAAATAGGCAGAACACGCAACAAAGCGGTCAGAAACACCCATGCGGTGATCACAAAACAGAGGGCAGTCAAACTAGACGCTCCTTGTTCACGACGATTGACACGGGACACTCGTGCCCCAATCAATGCAAAGCCCCTGCGCGATCAAAGCTTGGAATACTAAAGAGCGACTCCCAGTGCATCCATATAGCCACTGCCTCGCCCACAATGTCCCGCTCGGGGACCTGGCCCCAGACTCGACTGTCGGAGCTGTTATCACGATTATCACCCATCATGAAGTAATGACCGGGTCGGACAACGACAGAGAAATCTCGAGCCGGACGCATCTGATCCACCTGAAAGAGGTGCGACCGTTCGCTTCGCGGCTCTTCAAGCCCCACCTGTATGCGCCGGGTGCCGGGGATCTCGGCCAGCCACTCACGCGGAACATCAACGCCATTCACCGATAAACGCTTGTTGCGGTACTGAATACGATCTCCCGGAATGCCAATCACGCGTTTAATGTAGTACTGCTTATTCGCGTGGGGCGGATAGAAGACCATTACATCGCCACGGTCTGGCGATCCCATACTCCAGACTTTGGTGCGCGTCACTGGTAAGCGCAACCCGTAATTAAACTTGTTCACCAAGATGTAATCACCGACTTGTAGGGTGGGTACCATCGACGACGATGGAATTTGGAACGGCTCGTACAAAAACGAGCGGAGCACCAAGACAAAGGCTAGAACCGGGAAAAATGACTTGGCGTATTCGACGACAAGCGGTTCCGAGGCTTCTTGAATCGCAGCGTGAGTGAATAACTTCTCGTCCGCCGAGCCGTGCTTGGACCAGTTGGGGTGTTGACGCTGAAGCCGCGACAGACGCTCTGAGCGCTGACTCGCGAAAAACAGAGCATCTAAAAGCCAAATCGCCCCACTTAACCCAACGATAATCGTGAGAATAAGGGGTAAATCAATATTCACTGGAACATCCTCTCAAGCGATTGACTAATCGACCTGAAGCACTGCTAAAAATGCGGTTTGTGGTATCTCAACATTTCCCACTTGCTTCATGCGCTTTTTACCTGCTTTTTGTTTCTCGAGCAGCTTCTTCTTGCGCGTCACGTCGCCACCATAACACTTTGCCGTGACGTTTTTCCGAAGCGCTTTGACGGTCTGTCGGGCAACGATTTTTCCGCCGACAGCCGCCTGAATCGCCACATCGAACATTTGGCGTGGGATGAGCTCCTTCATTTTCTCTGTCAATACTCGACCACGACCTTGGACGTGGTCTCGGTGGACAATAATCGACAGGGCATCAACTCTGTCACCGTTAATGAGTACGTCTAATCGTGCCAGAGGTGCCGCTTCGAATCGATCAAAGCCGTAGTCCAACGACGCATAGCCCCGGCTGGCCGACTTTAGGCGATCAAAAAAGTCCAAAACCACCTCGGCCATGGGAATGTCGTAAACAACCTGCACCTGCTGGCCCAAGAATTGAAGATCAACTTGGCTCCCCCGCTTCTCTACGCAAAGGGTAATCACCGCACCGAGATAGTCCTGCGGTGTAAGAATTGTGCAGCGAGCGATGGGTTCTCTCATGCTCTCTATATCACCTAATTCCGGCAGTTTTGAGGGGTTATCCACATTGACGACATCGCCCGTTTTCTTGAGCACCTCGTAAATGACGGTGGGCGCGGTAGTAATTAGATCAAGGTCATATTCCCGTTCTAGCCGCTCCTGAATAATCTCCATATGGAGCATGCCTAGAAACCCGCACCGAAACCCAAAACCCAATGCGTCAGAGGTCTCCGGCTCGTAGAACAGCGACGCATCATTGAGGGTCAGCTTTCCAAGTGCATCTCGAAAATCTTCGTAGTCGTCGGAGTTAATCGTAAAAATACCGGCATAAACTTGCGGCTTGGCCTCTTTAAAGCCGGGCAGCGCTGCTGTCTCTGGTGCACCCGAGGCAATCAGTGTGTCGCCCACAGGCGCGCCCTTAATATCCTTAATACCCGCGACAATGAAACCCACTTCGCCCGCTCGCAGCGTATCCGTGACCGTACGTCGTGGCGTGAACACGCCGACCATGTCTGCTTGATGCGCCTTTCCGGTGGATTTCACTACAAATTTATCGCGCTTTTTCAAGGTCCCATGCTGAACACGGACCAACGAAACCACGCCAAGATAGTTGTCAAACCACGAGTCGATAATGAGTGCTTGAAGCGGCTTGTCACGATCGCCTACCGGCGGCGGAATGTGCTCTATCAAGTACTCAAGGGCGTCCTCGATACCCAGCCCCGTTTTAGCGCTGACGGGCACCGCCTCACTGGCCTCAATTCCGATAATCTCTTCAATCTCATTCTTTACACGGTCTGGCTCTGCCTGGGGAAGATCCATTTTGTTCAGTATGGGCAACACCTCAAGGCCCTGCTCGATCGCTGTGTAGCAGTTGGCCACGGACTGCGCCTCGACGCCTTGCCCTGCATCGACGACCAACAGCGCACCCTCGCAGGCTGCCAAAGAGCGAGACACTTCGTATGAAAAGTCCACGTGCCCTGGCGTATCAATAAAGTTGAGTTGATACACTGCCCCCGACCGTGACGTGTAATTCAACGTCACACTTTGCGCTTTGATGGTAATACCACGCTCTCGCTCAATGTCCATGGAGTCGAGTACTTGCGCCGCCATGTCTCGATCAGCGAGGCCGCCGCAATGCTGAATAAAACGATCAGCGAGCGTCGACTTGCCATGATCGATGTGCGCGATAATCGAAAAGTTTCGAATGTGACTTAGATCAGTCACTGGGACTCCCTATGTTTGGATGAGGGAACCGAGCAGTGCCCCCGAGCGCGCGAAGTGTAGCGCACGCCCGCTCGCTCTGACCACTCGCGGCCTAGTCATTTTCCGGTACTTTGATACCAATAAACAGTGGTGAACCTTGCCGAATGAGACGAAGCGACAGAGAGTCGCCAGGCTTAATTCGCTCGATGGCCGATTCCACGTCCGCAAGACGACTAATCGGTGTGCGACCAACGCGTGTCAAAATATCGCCTGCCCGAACACCCGACTCATCAGCCGCTGATTCGTCGTCCACTTTTGTGACCAGCACGCCTCCGCGAAGGCCTGATGGATTCTCATCCGTTTCCTGCAGGTCGCGAACCACCATACCGAGGGCCTGGAGCGTGCCTGGCTCGCTCGCACTGGCGACGACACGAGGAACCTCATTAGCCTCCAAAGCGCCGATTTCGATCTTGATCGAGCGCTCTTTACCCTCTCTGATGACGCTGACCGGGACTTTTGACCCTGGTGCAATCAGCCCGATCACGTGCGGAAGGTCGGCCGAGACCTCTATTTGCTCACCGTCCACCTCAACAATGATATCTCCCGATTCGATGCCAGCGCGTTCCGCGGGCGAATCCTTGCCAACCTGCGCCACAAGAGCGCCCCGGGGCCGGTCTAAATCAAACGACTCTGCCAAGGTCCGATCGACATTTTGAATGCTCACGCCCAACCAACCGCGAACCACTACCCCATTGACCTTAAGCTGCTCAATGATGTTCCTCACTACCTTTGCCGGAATTGCAAACGAGAGGCCAATAGACCCACCAGAACGCGTAAAAATTTGAGAGTTGACGCCAACAACCTCTCCCTGAAGGTTGAACAGCGGTCCTCCCGAGTTACCTGGATTTATCGCAACGTCGGTCTGTATGAACGGGACGTAATTCTCGCCGCGCTCGGTCGGTAGACTTCGTCCTTTGGCACTCACAATGCCCGCGGTGACCGAATAGTCGAGACCGAAAGGTGATCCTATGGCCAAGACCCACTCGCCAACTTTAAGCTCGCTTGACTTGCCCAATTGTAAAAACGGCAAGTCATCAGCATCGACCTGCAGCAGCGCGAGGTCTGAACGTTGATCGGTACCAATCACAGTTGCATCGAACTCACGCCGATCCGACAACCTGACGATCACTTCATCTGCCTGCGCCACAACGTGGTGATTGGTTACAATGTAGCCCCCCTCTGAAATGATAAAACCAGAACCTGTTCCACCCGCTCTCGGCGCCTGAGGTTCACGATCTTGAAAAAATCGTCGTAACGCGTCGGGCAATTGCTCTAGCTCTTCGAGCTGCTCACGGGCCACAGGTGAAGGCGCCTTCGCTTGAGCAATAATTTTTACGACTGCGGGCGATGTTTCTTCAACAATTGTTGCAAAATCGGGAAGAGAGGCGCTGGCAATGTGGCTTGCTGCGGTAAGAATCAAGCCAAGGGTAACTCTTATGATCATTCATCTAATCCTCAGTGTAGGTACTGTATTTTTGAGTTTCCTGGTGGGGCCCAGAACTGCTGCTCTACCGAGTCTTTAGTGCTCTGGCGCGTGCGCCGCAGTGACAATGATCGACGACGTTTCGGTAAAACGCTCCACAATGCGCTCGAGCTGGGGCTCGACACTTCCGAACAACCCCATGGACGTCAACCAACGCAGTGCGCCAAACGCCAAACCCAAGCCTGCAAAGAAACTCAAGGCTGCCAGTAGGTCACTGCCCGTGCCTGCAAAAAAAGCAAGCACCGTGCCGAAAGCGAGCGGGCCGCCGTACAACAATAGCGCTCCCTGCGCCAAAGTGGCGCGCGGGATCGAAATTTCGACCTTGTCATTTATTGAACATTCTGAGGCATTCAATGTGCGGGAGCCTCTCGCGCGGACAAGTCCTTTATCGCGGGTCAAGGCGCCTGCCAACGTTCGGTGGCCGCATCCAGAGCGTGCAGCGCAAGAACCACAGGCAGAGCTTCGCATCGTCTCGACCCAGGCGCCGCCGGCTTCGAGTCCAACAACCCGGCCTTCCTCGAAAATGTTCATTGCGATCCACCGCTCGGCGCCGCCCTTACGGCCTCCGCAATTAACCGGGCCGCGGGCAATGGAATCTCACCAATGACAGTAATCAGAACCTGATTGCCCGCTACAATGCTGCCCCGCGAGTAGCTAATGGTCGCACCCTGCCGAACAGCACCCTCCCCGGGCGCCAAACCCTCGGGAAGTGGCTCAAACACGACTGTCGCTGAAGCAATGCCATCGCTCATAAACAATGCGCGTTGTTCAAAACGACGCGCACGGCTAGCCCTGTAGCCCACGGGCAACCCCACAATGTCTAAATAATCCAATGTGACGTCTTGCTGTTCGGTAGCGCTCGTCACCTCTGCCGGCACAACGTTAATTGCCGCATACTCATGTCGCTCCAGTAAACTCCCGTCATCACTGATGACCTCGGACCGAAGGACAAGCCCAGATTCGGCATCCACTGCAAGACGGTACCCCAGCCGCAAGCCATCACGCGGCCGTAATTCGAGCAGCCCGGTCAGCCGACCGGCGACCATCGGGCCCTGCTGAAAATACAGCGCGTACATCGAATTCAATTCGCAGGCGGACACGCGAGGTCCGCTTGGCGTCCAGACCGCCTGCACCGCACTTTCAGATAGGGAGTTTAGGTATTCAAGACGTCCCTGCTCACCACCCGCACTGTGCGTAACCGAAATAAACTCTCGACCCGCAGCGGATTCTTTAAGGTACGTACCCGAGAAAGTAAATCGTTTATGCGATTGCTGGAGTGCCTCAACCACAGCGACAAGGTCTGTCTCTAGGTCACATTCCCTCTCGGGCTGAGCCCAGGCCAACAGGGGAACGCAGCCCCATAGGACAGCGCCAATCGCAAATGCCTTTACTGGATTAACCAAAGCCGCCTCGTTGTTTTAAGGGGTCGTTCGCGGATCTGTCGAGCGCGAAACAAATGGCGTTATTGAGGCCGCGGTTGCTGTTGAATTGTGAAGTCTCGACAACGACTCAAATCGCTCGTTTGCCAACCGATTATAAGCGATCCTGTTGGGGTAAACATCCTGAGGTCCGCCCTCCGTGACCGGGGTGGTTTGAATGACCCTTGCTTGCGGCAACGACGACTCGGCAAAACTGGCCTGAACCGCGCCCGAGCCCGGAATCTGGATCACAGCGCCAGGCGCTGTAATGGCGTTACCCGGCTGACTTTCTAGCAATAAGGCTTGCTGCCCGCCCAGAACCACAGCAACGGTGACCGAAGCGGCGACCGCCATGGACACTAGAGGATTTGCATACGCCCGCTTGTCGGACACGATCGCTTCACGAACTGACGCACTGACGTCAATCGAACCGTGCGGCACTGAACTGCCCAACATTGAACTGCGATAAAACTGCTGGCGACCCCAATAACGCCTCAGCGCCTCCGACTCGCCAACGCCTCGGAGTGATCTCGCCAAATCAAGATCATTGGCTTCGCCGTCCATCAAGGCCGATAAACACTCCCGAGCCACTACAGACTGCCCGTCCTCTTTTTTTTCATCGTCGCGTTCGCTCAACCCAGTTCTCCTCGCATCTGCGATGCCACTTTCTGATCAATGGCCTCTCTTGCCCGAAAAATTCGAGACCTTACAGTCCCAATTGGACATTCTAAAACTTCAGCGATCTCGTCGTAGCTGAGACCTTCAAATTCTCTGAGCGTTAACGCCGCTTTTAACTCCAGCGGCAAGGCGTCAATCGCTTGAGAGATGACCGCCTCCAGTTGTTGCCCCATAATCACCTCATCCGGCGATTCATTATCTTTCAATCGGCCCGGCACTTCATAGGACTCCGAGTCGTCAAGCGCCAAATCTGTCGTCGGCCGACGGCCTAGGGCAACCAGATGATTCTTTGCTGCATTGGCCGCAATACGATACAACCAGGTGTAAAACGCGCTATCGCCTCGAAACTTGGGCAGCGCCCTGTAGGCTTTTATGAAAGCCTCTTGAGTCACGTCCTCGACTTCTGCCGCATTATTCACATAGCGTGACACCAGTTGCGCCACCCTCCCCTGATATTTCAAAACCAAGAGATCAAACGCCCGCGAGTCGCCCTTTTTAGCGCGCTTTACAAGCTTGTCATCTCCGTCGCTGAGTGCCAATGTACCGCTTCCCGCCTAGCAGATCGGACATCGACCACTTGTGCCCAATCTGTTTTCAGTTGTTTAAGACGCTACGCGATTCGAAAAGTTCCAATTATTTGTCACAATGCAAAGCCCGCAGCCTTAAAGGCCAGAGTGCCGCAGCTGCAACACGGAGTCCATGGTGCTAGATACACATTTTGACGTTCTTATCGTCGGCAGCGGCGCCGCAGGTCTAAGCCTGGCACTTCAGCTGCCTGCAACGCTATCAATCGGATTGCTCTCCAAGGCAGACCTGAATTCTGGTTCGACCTCGTGGGCGCAAGGGGGCATGGCCGCGGTTTTGCACGAGCGAGACACCGTGGAGGCACACGTTGAAGACACGCTCAGCGCGGGCGCAGACCTTTGCCATGAGGACGCCGTTCGATTCACGGTCGAGCAAAGTAAGGAGGTTGTTAACTGGCTGATCGATCAGGGCGTCGACTTTGATTTGAGAAACGACCAACCCGACGATGAATTTCGAGAGTTCCATCTGACGATGGAAGGCGGTCACTCCATTCGTCGGATTCTCCACTCGGCGGATCAAACCGGCAGTGCCATCTCCAAAGCCCTGAATGCGCAGATCCGTCAGCGCGATAACGTTCAAATCCTGACGGACCGGTGCGTCGTCGACTTAATCACCACTCGCGATGCGGTGACAGGCGCCTATGTCCTGAACACCACTACGGGCACAGTAGAGACGATCAGTGCAAGGACCGTGGCGCTTGCCACGGGTGGTGCAAGTAAAGTCTACCGCTATACCAGCAACCCAGATGGCGCTACGGGTGACGGCATCGCACTCGCTTGGCGGGCAGGCTGTCGTGTCGCAAACTTAGAGTTCAATCAGTTCCACCCAACCTGCTTGTACAATCCGACTAACCGCACGTTTTTGCTCACCGAAGCCCTGCGGGGTGAGGGGGCCACTCTGCACTTGCCCAATGGTGAACGATTCATGCCGCGATTTGACACGCGGGCGGAGCTGGCCCCTCGCGATGTCGTCGCAAGAGCAATCGACTACGAGATGAAACGATTGGGCCTGGACTGCGTCTACCTCGATATGACGCACAAATCAGCTGAGCAAATTCAAGAGCACTTCCCAACGGTTCACGCGCGTTGTCAAAGCTTGGGAATCGAGATGGCGAGCGAGCGAATACCGGTGGTGCCAGCGGCGCATTACACCTGTGGTGGTGTCATCGTCGACCAATTTGGTGCAACGGACCTTGCTGGTCTCTACGTCATTGGTGAGACCGCGTGTACCGGCCTACATGGCGCGAATCGAATGGCAAGCAACTCGCTCCTCGAATGCTTCGTCTACGCCAAAAGTGCCGCAGAGCACATTTCAAAAAATACTCCGCCGAACACCCCCAGAGCCCTTCCCCAGTGGGACGATAGCCGAGTCCGAGTGTCAGATGAGGCGGTAGTTATCCAGCACAGCTGGCACGCCCTTCGTCGTCTCATGTGGGACTATGTCGGGATCGTCAGGACCAACCGACGGCTCAAACGAGCTGCAAACCACATCTCAGTGCTTGAGCAAGAAGTCGATGACTACTACGCCAGCTTCACGATCACGAAAGAGCTTTTGGAGCTGCGGAACCTGACGTTGGTGGCTAAGTTAATGGTTGACTGTGCGCAGCGCAGAAAGGAGTCACGTGGCTTGCACTTCAACAGTGACTATCCGCACCTGTTAGCCAAAGGCGAAAACACTGTTTTGATCCCTCACAACGGTCTCACCACTCACGCCGGACTGCCTGGCTACCACACGACTGATGGCTAATCCTTAAGGCTGCGGCGGCAAACGTTTGTAAGCCTGAATTGCTGAAACAATCGGCGCTAGGCTTTCATCAGGCTCAGCACGACCCATGAGCCACTCAAACATGTCTTGATCAGCCGATGTCATCAGTTCGCGATACAAGGATTTGAGCTCCGCGTTCAAAGACGGGTATTGATAAGCAACAAAATCGGCCAGAAACAGATCGAGCTCGAGTAGTCCGCGCCGACTTGCCCAGCGCATTCTGTTATGGTCAGTGTCATTCATGCCGGCACAGTACCTCAAAGCTCATTGAGGTTCGAGCGGCAATTTTCAAAAAGGGCAAAAATCGTGAGTGACGCTGTTTTAGAATTCTCAGGCCTTGATGTGCGTTCGGTGTTACAAGGGCAAACGACTAAAAACTTTCAAACACTGCCACTCAATAGGGCTATTGACGGCGCATTCTGCGATCTGAAAGGTCGAATCATTGCAGACTTTACTGCTGTTATGACCTCAGACGAGCGTGCACTACTGCGAACTGACGCAGGCGTCGCCCCGGCGCTCCAAACGCATCTTGGCAAGTACCTGATGTTTTCAAAAACAACGCTAACGCTACTGACGTGGAACTGTTGGGGGTGCTCACATTCCTCCCCACCGATTGCAAGCGATGACTTGATCGTCGTGCCACGCAGCCCTTCACTTTACGAGGTGTGGTGTGACAACACTGGCGCACCCGATCATGTGATCACGCAGGACGCATGGCGATACCAGCGATTCTTGCGGGGCGAGGCAAGAATTTGTGAGGCCACCATGCATCAGTTTTTACCACAGGATTTGAACTACGATCTTCAGGGGATTATTGACTTCGACAAAGGCTGCTATACCGGCCAGGAGATTATCGCTCGATTACACTATCGTGGCTCCCCCAAGCGAAGACTATCGATCATCTCAATACCGGGATCGATCACACCCTCAGTTAATGACAAAGTCGTCGATGCCGACACGTCAAAAACGGTCGGTTCTATCGTGGAGGTGACGCAAACAGAGGCCGGTTGGTTATGTTTGTCCGAAGTCGTCGTTGATGCCAGAGAGCGCTCACTGCAGGTGAACGATCTGAGCGTTGAAATCCAAGCCTTGCAGTCTTAGTGCTCACTCGCCTGAGCCCACAGAATTTCAGGAACACCGTGGGTGGTTAGCCACTGATTGGCCCGAGTGAAGTGTCGGCACTCAAAAAATCCTCTGTACGCGCTGAGTGGCGAGGGATGAGGGGCTTTTAAGATTAAATTTTGCGGCCCTCTAATCAGGCCTCCCTTTTTTTGCGCATGCCCGCCCCAGAGCAAAAACACCGTTGGAGAGACGTCACGGGCCACCACGTCAATGATTTGATCTGTGACGCTCTGCCACCCAAACGACTGGTGTGATTCAGGCTCGCCCGCGCGCACGGTTAACACGGTATTTAAAAGCAACACCCCCTGTTTTGACCAATGACCGACATTAAAATGTTCTGTTGAAAGGTGACCGATATCGCGCGCTAACATTTCTCTAATATTGCGTAACGAGGGTGGCAACGACTGCCCGCGCTGAACCTCGAAAGCTTTACCGGTAGCTTGCCCTGCCCCGTGGTAAGGATCTTGACCTAGGATCACGACGCGCACCGACTCCGGCGCCAGATTGTCCAAACTCGCAAAGATTCGATGGGGCTCAGGGTAATACGTATGACCTGCGCGCGTCTCTTCCAACAAACGTCTCTCGATCGTTTCTCCTGCGGTGCCCACGAGAACATCCTCCAGCGAGGATCTCCATGCCAAAGGACACAACTCGGTCAACTTTACATCCAATGAGCACCTCCAAGCGTGGCTTGATGTGGGAAGCGTCAACTGTAACACTCACCGTTGCATCGTGTGGTTGACGGGTTAAGAGCGTGAACGAATCGACGGATAGAGATGAAGTCATTGCCTCGCTGGAAGCCCTTGCGGTTGAGCGCTTGACACCGTGCCTGTTATTAATTTTAGAAGAGACAGCTGACTACCTTTTCACCCTCTCCACCAGTTCCCGACTCGATCAGAAGAATCAAGACCAGTGCTATTCAGCCTTTGTCACCTTGCAAGGGTCCATCAAGCCTGTAGTCCACCAAATAACGCGTTCGGTCTCTGCTGCATTTGGGAGCTGCGGTGTATCACAGAACTCGGTGGCCACGGCGACAGAGAGTGACGAGCCTGTCGGCTTGGCGCTTGTGCCACTCGAGGAGTTTGAGGACACGCTAGCCATCGAAAAAATTGTGCGTGCTGGTACCGAGCGTTACTGGCTTGAACTCGAGAGTATGATTTTTCGCTTGGCCGCGCGCCTCGAGTGTGACCCGAAGGGACTTGAGCTCCCCGTCAGTCCTAGAACATTATGCAGTGCCTACCGGCAGTCACTGAAGGATATTGATTTCCCTAGAACCTTCTTAGTGGACGCTGACAGCGCATTTGTAAGAAAGCTTTTGCCGGAGCTTGCGGGAATCTACCTCGACCTCAACGCTCACTTAGCCTCGCATGAACTCTTGCCAGAAATCGAGGGCGAGCTCAAGAAGACGGGATCGCAGATATTGGTTCAACTCCATTCTAGACGTGACGCCGAGTCGGCTGAGCGCGAGCAAGCAGCATCACGCCAAATGAGTGGGCTGACAGCAGTCCCTCAGAATCCCAGCGCGCCCCAACACGAAGCAAAAGACCTCATCCACAGCGGCGCATGGATCAATGCCCATGCGCTTGACGCACTTTCTGGACGCATACCCGCCTCCGCATTTAATCGAACAAGCGTTTCCCTTCAAACCGCGACCGAGGAGCAGTTAAAAGCTGCCGGCGGAAGACCTCGGTTCGTTCCCGCTCGATTAGCCGTCCCACTGCGCGACGAGGCCGCCCGAAACCGGCTACTTTCCACGAGCCAAGAAATGTTAAATCCGAACCGCGTCAACAGCTTGGAGCTCGCATCCGAGTCTTTACGAATTTCGCAAGCCCTTGCAAAGGTTCGTCGAGAAAACACTGTTGAGCGTCATAGCGTCACCTCGATCATCGAAGCCGTTGGCTTCATCCCAAAAGCGGCTATTTACGACCGACTGGTCGAGGCTCATAAAATTTCCTCGGCGCTCTTTGACTACGTGTTAGAGCGCGTAATGCCGCCAGAACAAATGCTCCCACCGCTGGTTAGGCTGGAACTGTGTTTTCTAGAGCTTGCATTGAGCGACGAGGACTTCCTGATCCAAGGAGACCACCCCGGCAGAGTGCTGGTCGATCGTATCGCCGATCTCGTCACGCTCTTACCTAGAGGGAAAGCACGTCATCTCGAAGGATTTATCGCCGCGGTGGAAGCGGTGAATGCGCGGTTTGATGGGTCTCCTATGGCATTATCAACCGCTGCGAACACACTCGGGGACCTATCAACACTGCTGATCTCACAGCAACGGCAAAATAGGGATCGGCTGATTGCGCGCGAAAATGCGAAGGACCGAATCGACAGTGCTCGCGTCTCTGTTGTGACAGCTCTAAACGACGTCGTTGGAGACACCGACCAGTCAGAGCATCTAATTGCAATGATTACGAACGGCATGATTGACCATTGGGTCGTTCAACTGCTGAAGGGGCAAAGCCTCGTCAAAATGAAGAGCGATCTTGAAACGTTGATCGCATTTGCAGGTAATGAAGAGAAACCGCCCGCCGCGTCTGTTTCGCCTGACGATATTTTCAACATTATTGGTGAAAAGCCGCAACAACGTCCCGCCGTTACCGCCGCCTATGAAGCACTACTGATCGACCGAGAAAAAGGTTCGGTCAGCGTCGCCTCGGCGCCGACTCAATGGCGTGTTGAGGTGGACCTCACTCCGCTTGAACTCGATGCTATTTTATCGAGCAGGCCCCGGTTAGCGCGGGCCGCACGTGCTGTTCAGCAGCTCGCAGTCGACACTTGGTTTTTACAAAAAGGCGGACACAGCCATGTCTATCTTCAGGTGGTCTGGGTCAATCGACACGCGACACGTTTCGTGCTGAGCGACGAGCGTGGGGTAAAACAACGTGACATGTCGCTCATCGAACTCGCCCGAAAGTTTGGGCGCTCGCTTAAAACACTGTCCACTATTGAGCAGCTAAGCTTGGTCGAACAAACCTTATTTTTGAAGCTCAGCGATGCAAAGGATGACATCAGTCAGCAATTTCAGGCGCGCGAGTCAGATGCATTAGGGGCCCTGACTCACGAGACAGAGCGTGCCCTCAGACGGGCGAGACGCACCGGGACAAAGGACAGCTTAGTCGCCTTTGAAGTGTCAGGGGACTGGACTGACGACGCGTTGACTGACGCTCTAAACGCTCAGAATCTGAGCGTCGATATCGTCAAAAAGTTGCGAACTCACATTGCTTGCGCACTGGTGCGTGAAGCAACGCCTGAAACGATCACACACGGTGTACTCGAGGCGTTTTCCGAGGAGACGGCCTCTAATCTGTCGATTAAGCTTGTCGACCACCAAACACACTCAGACGCCCGAACGTTAATCGACGGACTGCTCGACAACACCTCAAGTGAGACACTCGGTACCACGCCCACTACCGACGCGACTGCGCCGACACCTAAAACGCTTGATGACGCAGTCGCGGAGGCTTTTGCGCGTCTTGAGCCAACGACCCACGCCATCAGACTCAGCCCCGTTATCCGCGTGTCTGTGCGTCACGAAAGTCCGCTCGAATCGGCTTACGTCATCCGCCGCTATGACGACGATCAAAACAACCTTGGAAGCGCCTCACAGTTTCGTCACCGAGACCTCGAGATTGCGATTAATTACTTTGAGCTCAGAGAGGCTTGTCGGCTTCTCCAAGCACTCGAAGTCCTCGGTGAAACAACGCGCCATGTGCTCCTTCGACTCAGTGCCGAGACTTGCCTACACCCATCGGCACTCGACCGAATTTTAACCCAGATCTCCGAACACACTGTTGGAACCTCTCAACTCAGTTTTCTCATCCCTGATTCGATACAAGTTCGGGAGTCGGTGATTTGCCACAGACTTACTCACGCATTGCGTTCGATTGGCTGTCATATCGTAATTGAAAATTACAATCCTGCGCGTGGCTCGTCTGAATCGATTCAGCGTCTCAACCCAAGTGACGTCACGTTGGACACTTCTTTTTGGGAACTCGCCGCTCAAAACGAACCTTGGGCCACCGTGCTTCCTCAGATTATTGCTGATGTACATCATATTTTAGGGCACACAGTGACGGTGCGAGACCCGGATACCACCGCACAGATCGAGGCCACTGGTATTGACTTCATTGAACGGGAGTCAGACGTCTCACTCTCGATTTCAGAGTTTTTAGCCTCGATTGATCACTGATTTAGATGGGTGGATGCAGAGTCACTGAGGCTTGCGCGAGGAACGCCATGCATCGTAACTCACCGCAATCACGCCCAGCCAAACGAGGCCAAACGTCACTGCGGTGATTAGGGTAGCAGGCTCTCTGAGCACAAAGATCGCTACCATCAGTTGTAACGTCGGACCGACATACGTCAGCAGTCCAATAGTGGAAAGTGCTAAGAGACGAGTCGCTGCAACGTAGGTCAGTAACGGCGCTGCCGTAAACACACCACCCAGTAAAAGAAACAAATCCACACGAGTGCCATGCAGTCCAAGACCTGCACCGTCGTTTACGATTAACCAGACAACGGCGAACGGCGCCATGCAGAGCGATTCCAAAAAGAGCCCCTGTAGAGAGTCAGCCGCAATTTTTTTCCGTATGGCCGCGTACAGCGAGAAACTAAGTGCAAGCGTCAAGGACACCCAGGGGAGGCTCCCAAATGCGACCAGCTGAAGGAGCACTGCTGAAATCGCCAAACCAATCGCCAATAACTGCATTGGCTTGGGGCGCTCACCAAAAACAAATACACCCAGGGCAATGGTCAGCAAGGGCAACATGAAATAACCCAAACTCGCTTCAGTCGCGCGCTCATTGGTGACCGCGAACACGTAAACGCCCCAATTAATGGTTAGCATCAGCGCAGAGAGCGCCACCCAGCACGTAAATCGCCAGGATCGAAGAAGGCGCAGTGTTTCTCTGAGGCGGCCAAACAGCAAAACGATGATCAGTGTCACGGGCAAGGTCCAAAGACCTCGATGTGCCATCACGTCAAATGCATCAACAGGCTTGGTTTGAAGCCAGTAGAGCGCAGCAATGCCCCAAATAAAGTTTGCTACCAGCGCGAGCATTACCCCTCTGAGGGTGTCAGACTGACTCAACTGCAATGCTCCCTTACGCCCACGCCATCATAGTGCGCGCTACTTAAACACTCAGTTGCAAACCAAGCAAGCACCGTTTTCGGGGGAGTCGAGACGATCAGTGTTGACGCGAGAGAACCTAATCGACCGCCTGGGATTCTACGTCCTGTGAGTAGTAATGATCTGACAGCAGATCCGAGCTATGAGCAGTAAAGCCGAATGCCGAATTGCCGACGCAACTCGCCAAGCGGCGTGTTGAGCATCTCCTCGGTTACCGAGGAATGTGGCCACTTCAACGTCATGCAACGAACATGTCGCACCCAAATCCACGCGTAGAGCGGCAGGTAGTAAACAATAAAAAGTGCATAACCTCGTAAGCGCCCACCAAGCAAATCGATCCCTTCCGCATTTAAACGTTTTACATCGGGATCCGCCGCATAATCTTTAAGCTCAGAACGTGTGATAGTGGTGCCAAATAATACCCATGGATTGAGTAAGATCTCGCCATTCAACGACGTATCACAACCAAATATAACGTGCGTGAGGTCATGGTCCCGGAATGCCTTACCCTTGCGCACAGACACGGCGGCGACCTCTGACGCGCCTGCGTATAGCTCATCAAGGCCTTCTTTAAGGGTCAACTCACAGTCCTGACTCATAAACCGCATGTGGTGCACCATGCCCGTATTTTCGGACATCATAATCTGTTCTTTACGAACCGGCGAGTCGATTTACCTGTCCCTCTCTGGACGACGCGGAGTCGTTTGACCGCACGACTAAAGTCGATCGCTTGGCGCGACTCATTCTTGTTCTTTAAGAGTGTTTATTGTTGCGCCGCTTGCCTACATACTCAGGCACCACCCTATTAGCACAACACACGATGCGCCACTTATTGCACATTGGGCTTGTCGCCGTATTCGCGGCGTCATTTAATGCCACGGCAGAACCCAGCAAGGCCACCGAGCAGTCACGCTCGGTCGTGCGACTCGATGTTCCTCTGCAACGTAACGAGCAGGGTCGTCGCCGGCATTTCGTAGAGCGTTGCAGCGCATTCCTCATATCAATCACTGAACAACGAGCGCTACTCGCATCAGCCTGGCACTGCATCGATGGAACCATGACCTTTGGAAAGGCACCCACGTTACACCTCATCGATGGACCGGTGGCAGTCAAAACTATTAACTCAGGCGGCAGTATGGCCAAGGATTGGTTGTTGATAGGCGCACCGCGCGAGGCGTTGACTCACTTAGAACCCATAAGGACAAGCCACCGCCCGATCGAGCTTGGAGAGGTATTGGTGGCGATTGGCTATGGGGGCGAAACAGCCTTGGGAGATCGATATTCCAGAGAAGTGGCCTGCCCCGTAAGCGAGGTAGGTGTCCTTTTTACACTTCAGTGCGCACTGCAAAAAGGTGACTCAGGGGGACTCATTGCTCGGCGGCAACTCAACGGTCACTTGGAAGCCGTTGGTATTATCTCAAGTGGCGACTCTCAAGGCGTGAGCATTGGCTTTGCACTGCACGCGTTGCCGGCTATGCCGCCCTACTGACGCTGACCGGCCACAGGTGTCGCCCCGAGATGCACCTCGCCTCTTTCTCGCGCAAGTGCCATCTGGCGCTGCCTCTCGGAAAAACGCTTTTTTTGACCCTCACTGTGCGCGTCGTGACATCGCGGGCACGATACGCCAGGAACATACAAAGGCGATTGTTTTTGCGCGTCATCGAGAGGAAATCGACAAGCGAAACATTGATCGTACTGTCCCTTTTCCAACTGATGATTCACCGCAACACGATTATCAAAGACGAAGCATTCGCCTTCCCAGCGTGTCGACGACTCCGGTGTCTCTTCGAGGTAATTCAAAATGCCGCCTTTTAAATGCCAAACGTCATCGAATCCTTTTGACACGAGAAGTGACGTCGACTTTTCGCAACGAATTCCGCCCGTACAAAACATAGCGACCTTTTTGTGCTTTTGCGGATCTAGGTTTTCATCGACCCATGCGGGGAAGTCTCGAAAACTTTTCGTCCCTGGGTTTATGGCACCGCGGAAGCTACCGATTTCAACCTCGTAATCGTTTCGCGTGTCGATCACCAGGCACTCGGGATCATCGATCAGCTCGTTCCACTCAACCGGCGATGCGTAGCGACCAACAGACTGGTTAGGATCGATGTCTTCAAGGCCCATCGTCACAATTTCTCGCTTGAGCTTCACTTTCATTCGTAAGAAGGGCCGCTCTTCGTGATACGAGAATTTACAGTCGAGATCGCTCAGTCGGTCATCGGACCTCAAATAACTGAGAACGTCAGCGATGGCCGTTTCACTGCCGGAAATTGTGCCATTCACACCCTCATGCGCTAACAGAAGCGTCCCTTTAACCCCGCGCTCCGTGCAAAAATTCAGCAATGGCTCCCGCATTGATTCGTAGTCATCTAACCGAACAAACCGGTAAAGTGCGGCGACAGCTGTCGTCTGGCTCCGCTCTTCGTCTGTCATGCCTTACCGCCACCGAGGCAATTAGGCGAGTCCGGAGACCCTTCTCTCTGACGCCATTCATCTGCCGTGTAGGTGTGAAGCGCAAGTGCGTGAATGGGAGACCCCATGTATTCGGCTAAAACCCCATAAACGGCCTGATGGCGTTTCACAGACCGCATGCCATCGAAAGTCTGAGACACCAAAGTCACTTTAAAATGACTTTCGGACCCCGGCGGGACGTTGTGCATGTGGCTCTCGTTCACAATTTCGGCAAAAACAGGGTCGAAGTGCGCAGCAATACGGTGCTCAATTAGGTTTTGAATTGTGGTCATAAGGTACACTCTGAACAATAAGCGCGAGGGTAGCAGATAGGTATTACGTCAGGCGAGGGGCAACATGATGTATGAAATAGATGTTTGGCTTGATGGCAAAGCGCTGAGCGAAACTCAGCTCGGCACACTAAAAGTAAATCTCCAACAGTCGTTTAAACTATCTGAGACTCAAGCACGCCTGTTAGTCAATGGGCGGTCACATCGCATCAAACGCAGCTGTAACGAAAAAGAGGCCTCGCAGTTGGTCAAGCAGTTTGAAACTTGGGGTATTCCGCTGCGCGTTGAGCAGAGGGACGTCCTGACCAACCAGCAAACAGCGCTCGAGCCGTCCCTCAACGGCTCGCAGACCACGCCTTTCACCTTGGCTCGCGCTGGCGAGCGCATTCCAACTCAGGCGACAACGACTGAGCCCGTGAAAGTGTCGACAGATCACTTACAATTACTCGACCAATAGACCGAGCGCAGATCTGTGAGTACAACGACTGAACACCAAGAATCATCCCTAGCCGCTGCGCTGCCGCGAGTCCCTATTTGGCGGCACCTTTGCGCAATGTTTTACGACTTATTTTTGATTATCCCGCTCTTAATGCTGACGTCCGCATTACTCATCGCCATTCATGGACCCACCGATAATGCGGTGGTCAGATCAGTCCCCGCGTGGCAGCAGTGGATCGTAACCTACCTCGCCTTAGTCGGTTTTTTCGGTTTATTTTGGCGCCAGAAGGGCCAGACACTGGGTATGCAAGCTTGGCGGGTAACGCTTGTTTCGCGTCTCGACAATGCCCGTGTTCCCTGGACGCACGTGTTCATTCGTATTGGCACTGCCGCCGCGCCAGTCATTCTGTCGCTGCTGCCCTTCTTATACTTCAACATCAACAACGCATCGGTTCTGGTCTATGTGATCGCAGCGATTATTGCCGGCATGGGTTTCTTTTGGCGCTGGGGCAACACTGAGCGGCTGTACTTGCACGACCAGCTATCAAGCACTGAGCTCAGGCTTGCGCCCCCTCGGACGAAAAAGTAAACGCGTCGATTTAACTACTGGCGCCGCAACAACAGCACAAGCCCTGCGCTCCAACACAGGAGAACGGTGAGCAGTGCGGCGACACCACCACTGAGGCCCATCAATAACGTGACCGGACCGAAGAAATCTTGGCTGATCCGAAAAATGACACCCGCCAGCACCCCCGCAAAAATTCGCGCGCTCATGTTACCTTCGCGCAACGGCCCGAAAATGAAGGACATTGCCAGCACGACGAGCCCGGCGCACGACAATGGCTGCAAAATCTTATTCCAAAACGCGAGCTCAATATCGTTAGCCACTAAACCTTGGTTTCTCAGATATTGTGCGTAACCCCACAACTGGGTCGCCGGTAAACTTTCGGGCTTAACCGAATCCAACGTCAATAAACTCGGCGTAATCTCAGAGGCCCAATTCATTGTTGTCACACTCGACACGCGCGTACCGTTGTCCGTTACTGAGGTCACAGCCACATCCTCTAGTAACCATCCCCCACCCTGATAAGTCCCGCGATTGGCTGCAACCGTGCGCACCAAGAACCCGTTTTCATCAAATGAAATCAAAGTGACTCCAAAAATCAACCCGCCTCGCTGAACCGCATCAACATGGATAAAGGTGCCTCCATCACGATTCCAAGCACCGTACCGACCGGCAAGATTTGGGTCGTTGCGATAGGCCAGCGCTCGCTGACTCACCGCCACCTGCTCGGAAACTGGCGCAACGTATTCCCCGACGCAAAAGCCCAGCAAGGCGACGATGAGTGCGGGCTTGATGGCCATTAACGCAAGCCGGGGCATCGACACGCCAGCGGTGCGGACAATCGTCAACTCGCTACTCGAAGCCAGCTTGCCCAGACCAAATAACGCACCAATCAACGTCGCATAAGGAACAAATTCCTCGACACGGCGTGGCAGTGTTAACGCTATGTAAATGAGTAAATCTGGAAAACCATAGGTTTCGCTCAGATCACCTAATCCATCGATAAGATCGCTCAGAGCATCGAGTCCAACCAAAATAACTAAGACACCCAGAATGGCCCAAAGCAGACTGTGCAGAAGGTAGCGGTCAAGTCGCTTCACGCGCCCTCCTCAGGAATATGGGCAGCTCTTCTTTAAGCAACAAAAAGCTACCCACAATCCAAAACGCCAGATGCGTGCAGAAAAACAGGGTCATTGAACCCGCCTCCTCTGCCGCTGATCGGGCCTGAGATAGGACAACGAAATACGCCAAAAAAACGAGTAGTGCCGGACCTAGACGCGCATAACGGCCCCGTCGCGAATCCGTACGACTCAACGGTATTGCAAAGAGCGCCATCACCGGAACAATGAGCGGCAGTGAAACTCGCCAAGCCAATATCGCGCGGTGCTCGGGGTCATCACTCATCAGCAGTACTCCGGAAGGCAGTGTTTCGACGCGTGCCTGGGATCGAAGCCCCCCCTCTACTTCAGGAATCAGTGAGCGATAACCTTGAAATTGCGCCTGGGACAGCGCCGCTCGACCTGGCGCCATCTCGTAGCGCTTTCCGTTAGTCAAGGTCAGATATCGACGCCCTGACTGCTGATCGATCTCCATAGCGCCGGACTCAGCAAGTGTCGCAAAAAGCGTTATGCCCTCCTCTGACCGGAGACGTTCTGCAATAAAGACGGTGGACATGCGTCCATCATCAGCAATGCGCTCCACATACGTGACGTAGTCACCGCCTTGTTGCTTTTTAAAGCGCCCCTCCGTCAAAACATGCATACCTTCGGCGGCACGCGGCTGAGCTAAAAGCGCGTTTGCTTTGAGTGCCCCATAAGGACCGAGATACAGTGAAATGAGTGCCACTGTGGCCGTTACAATGATGATCGCCGGTATTATTCGTTGGAACAGCTGACTCTGACTCGTCCCACTGGCTCGCAAGATCACCATTTCACTGTCAGCATACAAACGTCCGAACGACAGCAAGACACCGATGTAGAAGCCCAGCGGTAATATTAGTTCAAAAAAAGCCGGTAACTTATAAAGCATCACAGGCAGTAAAATATCCGCCGCGAGATCACCAATGGCGGCCTCTGCGAGGTACTTGATAAAACGTCCACTGAAGACGACAAGGAACAAAACCAGCGATACCGCGAGCGTGTGCGTCATAACATCGGTGGTTAGGTATCGTTGTGTGCGCATTTTTACCGCATTTAGCAGGCTTTCTTAAGCGTCATGGTTTAGTTCTGCTCGCCATCATCATACACTACGCGCCAGTTTGACCAGCCCGATTTACGTAAGGAAATACCATGAGCAACCTCACGGTTAACACTACCAAAGCATCGAATGTCGCCAAATCTAAAAACGAACTTGTCGTCATCCCCCTATTTGCCGAAGAGCCGCTGACAGCGACTGGGGCACAACTCAACGACGCCTTAAGCGGCGTCATTGAGCGCGCCATTGCCATTGGTGACGCAGAGGCTAAGCTGGGCAAAACCACTGTAATGGTTGGCAGCGAGAGTATTTCTCGTGTCATGACCATTGGATGTGGCTCCCGATCAAGCTTCAATCAGAACGCGATGACTACGGTAACGAGTGCTGTAGCGCGCGCGCTCTCAGGATCTAAGGCTAAGTCGGCCGTATTTGTGGCCGATACGATCGCGGACAATAAGGCGCAGCTGTCAACATTTTTAGAGTTTTTAAGCCGTGATGTTGCACTGAGTTGTTATCACTACACGGCGACGCTTGGATCGCCAAAGCCCGGCCCAGCATTACGCAAACTGTCAGTGGCAACGGATACTCTACTGAGCAGCGCAAAAGTCAAACAAGCCACCACCGCCGGTCTTGCCATTGGCGACGGTGCAAACTTAACGCGAGAACTGGTTAATTTGCCCGCAAACGTTTGCACGCCGTCCTACCTTGCCAAAGAGGGTCGCTCGCTCGGGCGGCGGTTTGAAAAATTATCAGTCAGCATTTTGGACGAAAAAAAGATGGCCGACCTCGGCATGGGGTCGCTGCTTTCCGTAGGTCATGGCAGCGACGAACCATCCAAACTCATCGTCATGAAGTACTCAGGCGGCGGTGCGAAGGACGCACCCTACTGCCTTGTCGGTAAGGGCATCACCTTCGATACGGGCGGAATTTCGCTGAAACCCTCAAAAGGCATGGAGTCCATGAAATTCGACATGGGCGGTGCCGGCGCAGTATTTGGTGTCATGCAAACTGTCGCTTCGTTGGACCTAGACATTAACGTCATCGGTGTTGTCGCGGCGGCAGAGAATATGCCCAGTGGCTGCGCCACCAAACCCGGAGACGTGGTCACGTCGATGTCTGGCAAAACCATCGAGATTTTAAACACTGATGCGGAAGGCCGACTCGTCCTCTGCGATGCGCTGACTTACGTTGAGCGATTCAAGCCCGCTGAGGTCGTCGATATCGCGACTCTGACGGGCGCGATTATCGTCGCATTGGGTTACGAGGCATCAGGGCTTTTTGCAAACGATGATGGTCTCGCACAGTCGCTAACCGAGGCAGGACTGGCCTCCGGCGATGAGGCCTGGCGACTGCCCATCAATAAACAGTACGATAAACAGCTCAACAGCAAGTACGCTGATATGCAGAACATTGGTACCGGCTCCGCGGGCAGTATTACAGCGGCGTGTTTCCTTGCGCGGTTTACTGAAAAGTACAAGTGGGCACACCTTGATGTCGCTGGAACGGCGTTCCAAAGTATGCAAAAAGGGGCAACAGGACGGCCCGTTCCATTGTTAGTCGAATACCTGCGTAAAAAATCGAGTCACTGATTCGTCAATGACGCGTGTCGATTTTTATGTGGTCAAATCCGCAGGCAGTGACGCCCGTTTGAGTGTCGCCGCACGACTTACTGAGAAAGCGCTGGGACGAGGCCACAAGATCTTCATCAACTGCGAGTCTGAGACGCAGCTTTTGGCCCTCAACACGCTTCTTTGGGATTTCAAGCCATCGAGCTTCATTCCACATGCTCTGGCCGCTGAAGATGAAAACGAGCACGTCGTGCTTGGATTCAATCAGGTGCCCAACACACACAACGACGTGCTGATCAATTTAGCACTGGCGCCACCACGTTATTTTGCACGTTTTGAGCGCGTCGCCGAAGTGGTCACTCAAGATCCTAACTCCTTGGGCGCGTTGCGAGACGCATGGCGACACTACAGAGATAAAGGTTATCCGCTGAGTAAGCACGAGCTGCCATAATCAGCGCCACACATGAGCCCCGAGGGGCAAGAGGCTTATCGAGCTTATGGACAAGACATTCTCCCCTTCAGACATCGAGTCGCGATGGTACGAACAGTGGGAGGCGAATAATTACTTCGCACCCAGTGACGCAGACGAGGCGTTTTGCATACCCATTCCGCCGCCCAACGTGACCGGTACGCTGCACATGGGCCATGGCTTTCAGCAGGCCATCATGGATGCCTTGATTCGCTTTAACCGTATGAAAGGTCGCAGCACCCTGTGGCAAGTAGGGACTGATCACGCGGGCATTGCGACACAAATGCTCGTGGAGCGGCAGCTGGAGTCGAAAGGCATTACACGCCAAGATCTCGGTCGCGACGCATTCATTGATAAAGTCTGGGACTGGAAGGCGGAGTCTGGTGGCACGATTACGCAGCAACTGCGGCGGTTGGGTGCGTCTGCCGACTGGTCGCGCGAGCGCTTCACAATGGATCCTGAGCTTTCCGAGGCCGTCAAAGAGGTCTTTGTCCGCCTCTACAGCGAAGGGTTAATCTACCGCGGTCGACGACTTGTCAATTGGGACCCAAAACTCCACACCGCGATTTCCGACTTGGAAGTGGTTCAAGAAGAGGAAGCGGGACATCTTTGGCACCTTAAATACCCTATCGCAGACTCCGCAGCGGTGCTGATCGTAGCAACCACTCGTCCGGAGACAATGCTGGGCGATACGGCTGTTGCCGTGAACCCAAGCGATGATCGTTACGCTCACTTAATAGGGCAGTTCATAAAGCTACCGCTGTGTGATCGGGAAATTCCGATCATTGGCGACGACTACGTGGATCCAGAATTTGGCACCGGCTGCGTCAAAATTACGCCTGCTCACGACTTTAATGATTATGCGATGGGCGAACGACACAACTTGCCACTGATCAATATTTTGACTGCTAATGCCTGCCTCAATGACGCCGTCCCCGAGCCCTTCAGAGGACTTGACCGGTTTGATGCTCGGGAGGCCGTCGTTGCCGCGATGGACGCGCTTGGGTTACTTGAAAAAGTCGAAGACCACACATTGAAAGTGCCACGCGGCGATCGCTCAGGCGTCGTCATCGAACCTTGGCTCACCCTGCAGTGGTACGTTGATGCCAAAAAGCTTGCAGGGCCCGCTATCGAGGCCGTTGAAACAGGCGCCATCGAATTCGTACCCAAGCAATGGGAGAACACCTACTTCGCGTGGATGCGAGACATTCAGGACTGGTGCATCAGTCGGCAGCTGTGGTGGGGGCACCGAATCCCCGCTTGGTATGACGACTCGGACAACGTTTACGTCGGCAAGGACGAAGCCTCCGTTCGAGCGGCGCATGGCCTTTCCGAAGAGACACCGTTACGACAAGACGACGATGTCTTGGACACTTGGTTTTCATCTGCACTGTGGACATTTTCGACACTTGGCTGGCCTGAGGACACACCTGAGCTGAATAAATTTCATCCCGCGTCCGTGCTGGTAACTGGCTTTGATATCATTTTCTTTTGGGTTGCGCGCATGATCATGATGACCCTTCACTTGCGTGGTGAAGTGCCGTTCAAACAGGTCTATGTTCACGGGCTAGTCCGTGATGGCGAAGGGCAAAAAATGTCGAAGTCTAAGGGTAATGTTCTCGACCCGATCGACCTCATCGATGGTATTGATCTTGAGACACTCGTGCGTAAACGCACGTCAAGCATGATGCTGCCTCATCAAGCCAATAAGGTAGAAAAAGCTACGCGAAAGCAATTCCCTGACGGAATTCCTGGGTACGGTACTGATGCGTTGCGCTATACCTTTTACTCGCTGGCATCGACGGGACGTGATATCAAATTCGATCTGGGTCGAATGGAAGGGTTTAGGAACTTCTGTAATAAGCTTTGGAACGCTGCACGCTACGTTCTGATGAATACGGAATCGTTCAGCCATGACGCTGATTTTACTCGAAGCCTGGCCGATCGCTGGATTCTGAGCCGACTTCAAGACACCGTTGGTGAGACATCAAGAAGCATCGAGCTCTACCGCTTCGATCACGCGGCGCAAACCGTCTACGATTTCGTGTGGAATGAATATTGCGACTGGTATTTAGAGCTCTCAAAACCCGTCCTTTGGGATGAAAACGGCGCATACGAGACGCAGCAGGGAACGCTTAGAACACTCCTTGAAGTCCTCGAGACCATTTTACGGTTAATGCACCCGCTCACCCCGTTTATCACCGAGGAAATCTGGCAAAACGTTGCGCCACGGCTGGACCGTCAAGGGGATACGGTTATGCTTGCGCCCTGGCCAATCGTCAATACGACTCTGGTTGACCGAGACGCCGAGAGCGATATTGAGTGGCTTAAGTCCGTCATTGTGGCGATGCGCACGATTCGAAGTGAGTCCAATATCCCACCCGGTGAGGCGCTCGATATGTTGGTAGGCAACGCAACACCGGTCGATATTGATCGCCTATCGAGGCATAAACAGTCCCTCGAAAAGCTGGCAAAGATAAAAACCATTACCGTATTAAGCGCAAGTGATGAGCAACCTCCGGCACTCAGCGCACTCGCGGGCACCTTGGAAATAATGGTGCCGCTCGAAGGTGTGGTCGACATTGACAAAGAACTGGGCCGTTTGGACAAGGAGCTCGAGCGACTAGCAACAGAGAAGGTCAGGCTGGCGGGAAAACTCTCCAATGAGAATTTTGTGGCGCGTGCACCGGCTGACGTTGTCGCCAAAGAGAGAGCGAAGCTTGCTGATCTGGAGACCGCAGCCTCGTCTGTTGAAGCGCAAAAAACAAAGATCCAGGAGTTGCGTTAGCGACTGAGCACTGTTATAGCTACGCAAACGATAATAATGATAAGCGGAGCGAAAGATGTCAGAACGTTGCATCGGCACCGTAAAGTGGTTCAACAATGCTAAGGGGTTCGGGTTTATAACCATGCCCGATCGTTCCGAAGATATATTTGTTCACTTTCGTGCCATTGAGGGAGAAGGCTTTAAAAGCCTAGCCGAGGGCGAAGAGGTCGAGTTTGAGCTGATTGAGGGACCGAAGGGTCTTCAAGCAGAGGCGGTGAAGAAGCACAGTTAAACGCCTCGCGCTCTGTCTCGTGTGTCCCCCAGCACTTAGGAGTAGCGCGTGTCCCAAAATTTGACCTTAAGAACGCTTGCCGGCTTGCATGTGCCCTACGCGAGACACCCAGCGGTTCGCAAGCTTAAGCGCCAAGGGCACTTGCCCAGCATTCACGGTACAAAACTGTGGGGTGCCAGTCATATACTCATCGATTTTCTATCCAAGGATCTCGCAAAACCTCCCCGCTCGATCATTGACGTGGGGTGTGGCTGGGGTCTGGCCGGTATCTGGTGCGCAAAAGCATATGGCGCAGAGGTTGCGGCTGTCGACGCAGATCCCAATGTGATGCCGTTTTTACAGTTGGTGGCCGATTTAAACGACACAACCGTAACATCCGTCGTTGCGCGTTTTGAGGATTTACAAGAAGATCTTCTTGCGTCTACCGACTGGCTAATCGCCGCTGACATCTGTTTTTGGGATGAGCTCATTGAGCCTGTTACAAATATGATCGCACGCGCGATCGAGAGCGGTACAAGACGTGTCATTATTGCCGATCCACAACGCGCTCCTTTTCTGCGCGTCGCTGAAACGATTCTGCAAGAGTATGGTGGCGAGCTCATTGAGTGGCGGTCGGATAACACCCGCACCGCTGGCGCGCTACTGGTCATTGAAAACCATTGACGCTACCGCGTTAGCTGGTAAGTCTTCTCGATATCAAAGTCCACCGCCAAGCCGTCCGGTCCAATGGCGGGACGAAACCGTACTTCTCTCAAGGCGCTCCGTACTAGTCGCTTGGCTCGTGAATTTTGTGATGCTGAGGTCGCCTTGATGTCCCTAACTCTGCCTCGCTTTGTCACCCTAAACCCAAATGCTGCACTCTCATCAGACTCGCTTGTGTAACCGACCGTACTGCTATTAATGAGTCCATGAGGCAGTTCGACAGGCCTCGAAATACCATCATCTCCTCGGTCGGAAAGGCGTGCATAGACCTCGTCCGCACCGGCTGTTCGACCGAAAAACCAACGCCAATCAGTCAGTGCCAACTCGAGCTCTTCCGGATCTTCGACCCGTTTAATCGCCCCCTCCAACATTCGAACACCGGCAAGAAATGCCCCTCGTTCAATCATCTCGAGCCGATCGTCGGTGATCGATGGCTGGCTGACTCGCCGCTGAGTTTGTATTGGCAGACTTTGGCGCTCCTCAATATAAGGCTCTACCTTATAAACAATGAGATAAAGCATCTGCAGCCGTCGTTTAACCAGTGCGCCGCAAACCCCTAGGTCAGCCGAACCAGCCTCGCAGGCTCTGTCCACAACATCCTCTAGGTGCTCTGCAAACTTTAGAACCTCGCGCTGCACAGAATCCCACGGCTTCACCGCCCAAATAGACAGCTCATGATCAAAATACTCAAGCGCGTACTCGATGCTTTGATCCGTTGCAAAGGACCCACCAAAACCGGTAATTCGATAACGATATTCCAACTGACGACTCAGCGTACCGGCATCACCCAGACGCCGGAGTACGGCTATCCAGTCCGACAGCGCAGTAATTTGGCTGTCCGTCGTCAGTCCCGCATTCAGTCGGAGATTGTGTAGGCCCTGTGTAAAAAGATTCGCGGCCGACTCTGACTGACCTAAACGCACCGCCTGGTGAGCAAGGTTAAGCCAGTTTTTAGCAAGCTCTGGGTGATACGCCCCCAAAGTGCGCTGGCGCTCAATCACCCGCTGTAGCGCCTGCTCGTGAGCAAGTAATTCCGACGAATCAATGACCGTATCGTCAACGATCACCACTGGCGTCAAGGGCGCAATGTGCACCCCAATGGGCTGAGGCACCAACACCGCCTGCGCCGCCTGCGATAGCACGATGAAAAGACAGAGCAGCAGCTGTTTGCTTAGGTTCTTATGCATTGCATCAATATAGCGCAAAAAAAAGCCCGCATGAGAGCGGGCAAAGCAAAACTTGGACTGGACGACCAATAATATACGATGAAATGAGTTTAAAATTTGGTGAAAATTAATTCAAATTCATTATTATCATAAAACCCATTACTTTGAGTTATTTCTTATGGACATCAGCAAGCTTTCCAGAATAGACCTCAACCTCCTTGTGGCACTGCACGTACTTATCGAGGAAAAGAGCGTCTCGCGAGCAGCGCAGCGCCTCCACGTTACACAGCCGGCCATGTCTAAGACCCTCAATCGCTTGCGGGACACCTTTGATGATCCATTATTTGCGCGAAGTAAACGAGGTATACAGCCCACGCCGCGTGCGGAAAGTTTAGCTAATGACCTCATTCACGTCCTGTCCGATGTTGAGGGCTTGCTCAATGCTGGCGAGTTCAGTCCACACGCCTTCCAGGGCGAAATTGTGATTGCGATATCGGAGTACGTCGGCTTTACGTTGCTCCCAACCCTGACGTCACGCTTGGAGACGCGAGCGCCAAAGGTCAAGCTGCGGACAATCACCCGCGCCGAGCAGCAGTTAGACCTACTCGCTGATGGCACGCTCGATTTTGCAGTACAGCCCAGCCGTGGCGCTTACCCAAATGAGTTTCGGCATCATGAATTGGCCAGCTCACCACTGGCGGTGTTCGTTCGTCGTGACCACCCGCTAACCGCATCGGCAGTCACCGAGGAAAACTTACGACTCTTTCCACAAATTAATCTGTACATTGCTGATCGAACGGAGGTTTCGGATCTGGATCGCTCCTCATCGGAAATGCTCGGAAGCAAGAAAGGCAGCGTTGAAACCTCTCACTTGCTTACGGCGTTTGAAATATTGAGGAGTACTAATTACACCCTAGTCTGCCCCGCTTACATGTCGCGCAACGACGGTGCAACGCGGGACTTAGTGACACTTCCACTTCCCGCGCAGTACGGACGAACCATCGATTATTCGCTCGTGGCACATGACAGGACGTCTCGATCACCAATGCACCAATGGTTTTGGAATGAGGTCATCGATGCCGTCCGTGCATTGCGTGTACGAACCGTGCATCGTGGATAAAACCACCCCATTTTCACGTGAGCTGTGCCATAATCCGCGCCGTTTTCAGTGGAGTCACTTATGAGCAAGAAAGCTCGTCCGCCCATTCCTTTACTGGATGGGAAAATTATTGAGACGCACTGCCACCTCGACTATCTAGATGACGAGCAGCTCAAGGACACCCTCGCCAAAGCGCGCGGCGTGGGTGTTGAGCGGGTGATCACCATTGCGGTGTCTCGTACAAATCAACAAGTCGTGCGGGAAATCGCTGAGTCGGCTGACGATGTCTGGTGTACCCAGGGTCTTCATCCGCACGAAGCGTCGAGTTGGGATGCGTCCTTTAGTGACGAACTTGACCACCACGCAAAACACGACCGAGTCGTTGCCATTGGTGAATGTGGGCTCGACTATTATTACGAGCATTCGGACCCAACAGCACAGATTCAGGCGTTTGAAGGGCAGCTTGAGATTGCCGAGAGACACCAAAAGCCAGTGGTCATCCACACCCGCGAAGCGGAGGCCGACACAAAAGCCATCCTGACCAATGCGTCACAACATCTCGCCCGTAAGGGTGTCATCCACAGTTTCACTAGTAGTCTCGATTTGGCGGAGTTTTGCTTGGCCGAGGGCTTTTACTTAGGGTTTAACGGCATCGCCACATTCAAAAACGCGGAAAATGTTCGCGACGTTATTCGACAAACGCCAATCGACAAAATACTCCTTGAAACCGATGCGCCATACCTCACGCCGGTGCCTTATCGCGGCGTACCTAATGCGCCTTATTATTTACCGTTCATCGCACAAACGGTTGCTGAGTTAAAGGGTGTGAGTATTCAAACGCTTCTGAAAACCGCACACAAGAACAGTATCGATTGCTTTTTTAGCGAGCCAGTATGAGCTTTTCAATTGGGCAACGCTGGATCAGCCATGCAGATCTTGAACTGGGTCTGGGCATATGCGTCGAGGTCGATCCGAGGCGAATTACCTTGTTGTATCCGTCGGCTGAGGAAGAGCGCACCTACGCCATTGATCGCGCGCCGCTGACACGCTACGAACTCAAAATCGGCGACCCCCTGACACATATAAACGGGCGACTTTTAGAGGTTACCGCCGTTGATACAATTGCCGGCACATTGAGCTACGAGACTGTCGAGCCCTTATCGGGCGAAACGTTCACGGTTCATGAACAATTTATCGCGCCCGAGGTCTCGGTCAACACACCACAGGATCGTCTGCTCAACAACCAGCTCGATAAGGTGGGTGACTTCTATCTGAGGTACCAGACCCTCAACGAGCGAGCACGCCAGTTATCCAGTGACAGCAGTGGCCTAGTCGGTGCAAGAACGTCTCTCCTTTCGCATCAACTTTATGTCGCGAGTGAGGTTGGGCGGCGCTTCTCCCCTCGCGTGCTCCTTGCTGACGAAGTGGGTCTTGGGAAGACAATTGAAGCGGGATTAATTTTATCTCAGCAGATACTGCGCGGACGTGTTCAGCGAGTGCTGATCGCAGTGCCTGACTCGCTGCTCCATCAATGGTTGGTGGAAATGCTCAGGCGTTTCAACTTTCAGTTTTCTATTTACGATGAAGCCCGTCTTGACGCCGAGGAAGACACGTTTGATTTTGCAAATGATCAACTGGTGTTAACGCCCTGGTCATTTATTGAAAATAACACCGAGGCGCGAGAGCGTCTTCTTGAGTCCGAATGGGACTTTTTAATTGTCGATGAAGCCCATCACCTCGATCTCGGCGCGGCCGCGCTGTCACAGACCGACATAGCACTCACCCATTTGGCCACCGTAACACGCGGACTGCTGCTGCTCACAGCCACTCCCGGCCAATCAGGCGTTGATAGCCACTTTGCGCGACTTCAACTACTTGATCCCGACCGCTTTAGTGATCTTGACCGATTCGTCGCTGAGCAACGGAGTTTTGAAGAGACCCACGAACTGATTGAGGCGCTGCGCCGAGGAGAGCCCGTAGCAGCACTGCCGCTTGGCATCAATGCCTCACAATCACCCGACGAGATGATTCGTGCACTGGTCGACCAATACGGTACAGGTCGCGTGCTGTTTCGAAACTCAAGGAAGTCTGTCTCAGGTTTTCCTCAACGCGTCCTTCACCAGCACCCACTGCCCCCTGAGGCTGAGACAGCCAATATTGCAACCTCCGCACGCGCGCTGTGGTTGGCCTCCTTGCTCAAGACGCTCAAACAGCAAAAGGTATTGGTGATCTGTCGCGAAAAAGAGACCGCGATGGCACTTGAGCACTACCTCCACCTGCAAGTAGGCATCCGGTGCGCGTCCTTTCATGAGGACCTCTCGCTGCTTGAGCGTGACCGAGCCGCTGCTTATTTCGCCGATGAAGACGGTGGCGCAAGAGCACTCATCTGCTCTGAAATTGGCAGTGAAGGACGTAACTTTCAGTTTGCCCAGCACTTAGTATGTTACGACTTACCAGAGCATCCCGATTTACTCGAACAACGCATTGGACGGCTCGACCGTATCGGGCAATCCGGCACAGTAAATGTACACGTTCCCCTGCTTGAGCAATCAGCGGAGGTCGTCAGATTCCGCTGGCTTCACGAAGGGCTTAATGCATTTGAGTCAAGCTGCTCGATCGGTCATCTGGTCTTCAGCGCGCTCGGTGACGCGCTTCGCGACTGCGAGTCATCAGGTGAACTCAGCGACGCTTTACTCAAGGAAACGCAGCAACTTCGCGTTCAGCTCATCAGTCAGATGGACCGAGGACGGGACAGACTGCTAGAGATCACGTCGCATGATCGATCGAGAGCAGGTGCCCTCATAGAGCAGCTCGAGAGCAATGAACGCACAGATGAGTTGGTTGCTTATACAGACAATTTATTCGACAGACTGGGCATTCACACAGAGGCCGGATCCGAGGGGTGCTTGATTTTAAAGCCCACCGAAAACCTCGTGACCGGTGAATTACCACTCCTTGATGAGGGCGGCATTACCTGCACGTTCACACGCGAGCTCGCTCTCGCGCGCGATGACCTTCATTTCCTAACCTGGGAGCACCCATTGGTCAGAGAGACGATCGATGTTGTTTATCACTCTGAGCTCGGAAATGCGTCAGTTGCACTGATCAAACAAAAGAGCATCAAGCCTGGCACGGTGCTGATTGAGACGCTGCATACGGCAGACTGCCAAGCCCCAAAACGCTTACAAATCGGTCGTTACCTTGATCAATCCCCGCTCCGATTTCTTATCTCCTTAGAGGGACGTGATCTTAGCGAGGCTGTAAGTTGCGAAACCTTAACGCGATTGCTCAAGCCCGTCAGCATCACGCAAAGCGCGGGGGTCATTAGAGAACTCAGACCGAAAGTCGTAACGGCGCTTAAACACCTAGAAAAGAAAGCCTTGGAGCATGTCACCTCACTCAAAGCCGATGCGCGCACTCGGGTATCTCAAGAGCTGACGCACGAAGCACAACGCCTCGAAGCCTTAGGACAACGAAACGGTTCCGTTAGAAGCGACGAAATCACGACGGTACGATCGCTGGAGCACGATACGCTAGAGGCTCTTAATCGAGCAGAGCCTCGCCTACAAGGCATACGCCTTATTGTCGCGACATGAGACGAGCCTAGTCGGGTCGATACCAGATGGGTGAGGAATACGCGCGCTCTTGGATGATATCGGGCCGTCGCGTCTCAACATCCTTACTCAGGGCAAGCTTATCAAGCAACGAGTGACGAGGCGTTGGCACCTCCAGAACGCGGACGTAATAAAACGCTGATTGTGTTGGGTCAAAGCGAGGGTCTTGCCACTGCGCCATCAACGTTGCGACACCGTGAGCGTTACTCCAGCTGCCGGTCTGAAGATTCACAGTGTTGGTTATGGCCGCCAGTGACCCGTCAGGTTGCACGCGATCGTCAGACGACCAAGCCACATCAAAGACCTGCTCGCGCGCATCGCCGTCTTCGCTGATCCAGCCTTTTACGATCTGAATGCGGTCAAGCGCACCGGACTTTGGATCGGCCATCGCCTGCACTAAAAATGTAGGCGCAGCTGCACCCTTGGCGGTGATTTCACCGCCCATGGGAACCGCGTCACTGAGGTCTGTGGGGAGCGACGATGATGGGAGCAAAGCACCATCAAAATCATAACCTGCGTAGAACCTGAGACCGATCCGAGGACCTGTGGTGGCGTACGTTTCTCGCCGCTTCATGGCCGCAAGAATCGCTTCACGTGTATTTTCCTCAGCCCATACAGCAGCCAAGCCCTGCGCACCCATGGCCCAACCAAACGAACTGTTCGCGTTATCGGACCATCCCTCAAGCTTTGCTGAAGGCATTGAGTCGGTAGCAAACTTCCCATGAAAATTATTTTCCTCGGCAGCCGCCAGCCCTGTGTGGGCATCAGTGGAGCCAATCACACCAAATTGGTAAGGGTTGACGCCGATTTTCTGCTCCAACTGCAACCCTCGGATCAATGCCGAGCGAACAAAATCACCCACTTGAGGTTTGTACTCAGTCCAGTCTCGCTGAATGTAATACGGATAGTTTTCAAAATCGGCAAACGGATCATCAGGCGATAACGTTTGATGTGTCTCCGAGTCGCCCTTGTATTGAGTTATTTCAACAACAGGCTCCCAACGCCGGCGAATCTCGGCGTATTCAGCGCCGATCGGCTCATTGCGCATGGTTATGGTGTCAAACATCGCGCCCTTTGAAATGTTTGAGTTGTGCGGAATGGCAATAAAGTTCCCGCCCGTATCCTGACTGGTCTTGTCCAGCCAGGCCCACAGATCTTCGGGATACAAGCTGTCGTCCGAGCCAAACGGCTGAAAAGCCTTCGCCGACTCACCGTCCAAATCTGTCATGACGACACGATGCAGGTTTGCGCCGCCAGGGATTAAACTGTATTCCCACCCTAAAATCGCGGAAAATTCACCCGGGATATTATTGGCCTCAGCAGCATCAGCAATATCACGCCATGCCTGGTCCTCAACCACAGGCACTGTCGGAAAAACTGAGCCTGCGAGATCCCACTCTGAAATAGCCTCCTGGGGCGTGTCGAAAGGCTCGGGCAACTGACGCACAAAAAAACGACGCCCCTCGCCCTTCTTTATCGCATCGCGAATCAAATATTGGACATACCAAGTCCGAAGCTTCTGAACAAAACCCATGTCATCTGTGGAGATACCCACATTGTATAAATGGCGAATCGCTCCCAAGAATTCTGCGTGATCTGAGACCACTAAAAAGTCGAGCGGAGTCTCCAGTTGCACCCGGGCTTTATGACCTGGGTGTTCAACCGGCAGCCCTCGTGCAAAGCGATAGGCTTCGTCGGGACCCACAGAAAAGTTTCGGTTAGTAAACGCATCAAAGGACCGATTGGTATGCAGGTGCGTGTCACCCCAATACACCTGCTTTTCACTCGCTAGTGCAGGCGAGGCGATTAGCATCGCAAGCAGCCCAAAAACAACCTTTTTCTTAACCATGGTTGTACCCACCGTGTGGAGTCGCTGAAAAATTACTTTGCGTTTCACTGACCTTTCCACTGCGGCTTTTGCTTGTTAAAAAAAGAGATTACCGCATTCTTCGCATCTTCACTGTCGATACAGATGGCCTGCAATGCGGCTTCTCTGGAAATGGTTTCATCGAGCGAATGAGTCTGGCCAAAGTTGACCGCCGCTTTTGTGTAACGCAACGCCAGTGGTGACCGCTCTGCGACCTCCTGCGCAAAAGCCAGCCCGTCCTGACGCAGGGTCTCGTCTGGAAATACTCGATTGACCATCCCCATCGCTAACGCCTTCGCGGCTGTGAGTTTTTCCCCCAAAGCCATCAACTCGTAGGCGCGCTTTGTCCCTACCAAACGTGGAATGAGCCACGTCGCGCCCCCATCAGGAACCAAACCAATCGCAGAAAACGGTTGATATAAAAACGCCTTCTCACCCATACACGCCAAATCACAGGCCATTGCGTACGAGTAGGCAATTCCTGCACAGGGTCCATTGATAACCGCAATCCAGGGTTTGGAACTGTTGTGTATTGCGAGCACGCCTGGCTTGTACTCAAAGTTCAGATCGCTCTCTACCGAGTGCCCGTTAGACATTCCAGTGTCTTCAGAGAGATCGGCGCCGGCACTAAATGCGCGGCCATTACCCGTTAAAATGACAGCACGGACCGAGTCTTCGAGATTCGCAGCAATCGCTGCTTGCGCAATTTCTCGACGCAAAGTCGTGTTAAACGTGTTCATTTTTTCGGGCCGATTGAGCGCGATCGTCATGATGCCGCCCTCTTGAGTGACGTCGAGCGTTTCGTACTGACTCATCAGTTCTACCTCTTATTTTCGAAGACTAGGCGCAGTGTCATTACCTTATCTGATGCACTGAACGCTTAGTCTGCGGACGAAGGATCGAGGACATCGCGAAGTTCGCGCTTGAGAAACTTTCCATTTGCGTTCCGCGGTAGCGGCTCAGCGAGAAACCAAATATAGCGCGGTACTTTAAACGCAGCGAGGCGCGTCGAGAGGTGTTCTCGAAGTCCTGCAGCATCGAGCATTGCGCCGTCCTTGAGGTGAATGGCCGCACCAACCTCCTCCCCAAAGCGATCGTCGGGGACGGCAAACGCCACACACTCGAGCACCGCGGGATGATCGAACACGGCAAACTCAACCTCAGCACCGTAGATGTTCTCGCCACCACGCAGAATCATGTCTTTGGCGCGATCGACCAAAAATAGAAATCCATCCTCATCAAAGTAGCCAATATCGCCCGTGTGAAGCCAACCATCGACAATGGTTTCTGCCGTGGCTTCGGGTCGATTAAGGTAGCCTTTAATAACCGCAGCACCCTTGACACACACCTCGCCCACCTCGCCTGAGGCAAGCACTGCGCCTTCTGCGTCGATCACGCGTCCCTCGAATGTTGGCGCAAGGTAACCGCAGCTCTCAGGACGATCGAGGAACACATCGCCGGCGATATAAGTGATAATCCCACAGACTTCTGTCATACCGTAACCTTGCGCAGGACGAGCTTTTTTTGTTTGCTCATCGACCTTACGTGCCAAGTCAGGTTGCATTGCAGCGCCGCCACCTCCCATGCTGGCGAGACTCGACGTGTCGTAGTCACTAAACTCAGGGTGATTCAGAAGCTCGCGTGTCATCATTGGCACCGCGCTGATGGTATTAACGCGCTCAGCCTCGATGAGTTTTAACGCGTCGAGTGTGTCCCACTTGTACATCAGGACAAAACGACTGCCCGCGAGCGTGCCGGCTTGTACGGCACAATTGTTAGCGGTCACGTGGAACAGCGGCGTGGCGATCAGTGACGTCGCCGCGGGCGGAGACTGAACGTCCACGTCGGAGGCGCTGTCTGCCTTAGAAAGTGCTGCAGCGGTCGCGTAAGTCCGCCCCATCGCAACGACGTTCAAGACATTTGTTACGCATCCGCGGTTCGTCAGTTGCGCGCCTTTGGGTCTTCCGGTCGTTCCCGACGTGTAGAAAATGCACGCTACACTGTCCGGGTCGATGTCCCGCTCTGACAATTGAGCGCCGTCGATCTTTGCGGCATGAAAATCAATTGCGTCGACCGGCGAGTTTGCCTCACGAACCGAGACGACAGTAATGTCGGGATACTTTTCTTGCAGTTGTGCAAACGCCTCCAAGCGCCGGTCGTCAGCGATCAGCACCTTGGGCTTTGAATCGTTCAGGGCGTAGTCCAGTTCGTCAGCAACCCACCAGGCGTTCATGCCCACGACTGCCGCACCGATACTATTTACTGCCCAGTGCGCCATCATCCACTCTGGGTAGTTGCGCATCGCAATGGCCACATGATCACCGGGCTCGATGCCTTGCGCAGTCAGCCAAGCGGCAAATTCCGCCACGATTTTTGCCGCCTGTGCGTAAGTCCATCGCTCATCTTGATAGACAAGGTACTCTGAGTCCCCGTGTGCTGTAGCAAGCGCCCACAAGTCCCTCATCGAGCCGGGGGCTTGAGCAAATGCTTTCACCGGCACCCCGTCGCGCTCAATGGTCGTCAACTCCAACAATCCGCCCGGTGCAATTGTCATCTCGAGCGCTTCTTTAAACTGCTTTACAACAGACATTCTTTGTTTATCTCCCTACCGCGTGTGTATTTATCGTTATTGTTTGCCTATTAAGCTTGTGGCGCGTTTTTTCTCAAGCAGTTTGCGGCCCGATGGGGCGGCGTGTATAACGCGCTAAAGCACAATACTGAAACATCGAACAGTTAGCTAGATTGGGGAGTAAAAAATGGCGCAGGGACTCGACTTAACGCACTTAGACACTTGGATTAGGCCTCATGTCCCAGAATTTCAAGGTCCCTTAACCGCCGAAAAATTCTCAGGAGGGCAATCAAATCCCACCTTCAAGCTCACCGCGGGCGATCGACAATACGTCTTACGCCGGAAACCCCTCGGCACGCTCCTCGCATCTGCGCATGCTGTTGATCGCGAGTTCAAGGCTTTGACAGCGTTGTCAGCGACTAATGTCCCAGTGCCCGTCCCCGTGGCTTTGTGCGAGGACGAGACGATTATTGGCTCGATGTTTTACGTTATGGAGTATTTGGAAGGTCGTATATTTTGGGATCCAGCCCTGCCCGAGGTTAACGACGCAGACCGTGGGGAGATTTATGATCAGATGAATAAAGTTCTCGCCGACATGCACAACGTCGACATTCACGCCGTTGGCTTGAGTGATTACGGGAAACCCGGCAATTACTTTGAACGACAAATTGGTCGGTGGACCAAGCAATACAGAGCCGCCGAAACCAGTCCCATTCCTGCGATGGAAAAACTGATCGAATGGTTACCAAACCACATGCCCGAAGACGATGGGCGCATCGCACTCGTGCATGGGGACTACCGCCTCGACAATATGATTTTTCACCCCACCGAACCTAAAATCATCGGGGTCTTGGACTGGGAGCTTTCAACATTGGGGCACCCCCTCGCCGACCTCGCCTACCAATTAATGGCGTGGCAGTTCCCTCGCGAGTCTGGCATCAATGGACTAGCAGGACTCGACCGTGCTGGCTTGAACATACCTGACGATGACACTTATATTCAGCGATACTGCGAACGAACGGGAACGGCCGGAATTGACGACTGGAACTTTTACATGGCGTTTTGTTTTTTCCGGCTCGCCTCGATTACGCAGGGCATTAGAAAGCGCGCACTGATTGGCACGGCTTCGAGCCCTGAGGCAGAGGCGAAGGCTGCAATGGTTGAACCACTCTCAGCAATGGGTGCCGCCTACACCGAGTGATCCCTTTTTCCCGTCAGGTGTTGCGCGATCGCGGTGGGAAATACTTTGACGTCTATGGGCTTTGTTAAATAGTCCGTACAGCCTGCCTCTCGGCATCGTTGTTCGTCCTCTGCCGCCGCGAATGCCGTTAGTGCGATGATGGGCCCACGCCATCCTGTTGTGCGGAGGTGACGGCTGACTTCATGGCCATTCATAACCGGCATTTGAATATCGGTCACCACCAGATCCACCGCGGTCGGTGCAGATTCTATGAGGGCCACTCCCTCCTGCCCATTGGAGGCCGTATACACGGTCGCACCCTCCCGCTCCAATACGATTTTTATGAGGCTTGCCACCGTATCGCTGTCCTCGCACACCACGATCGTAGCGCCCGACAGGACCGCCACAGGTGTTGAGCGGGTTGTCCCCAGCCCCGTATCGATGTGAGGTGCCCGCAAAAGCGCGAGTTGCGCGGTACCAAGGTCTTCCGCGATCATCGGAATTTGCACTTGCACGGCGGTTCCAACGCCCAGTGTCGAGGTCAGTATAATCTGGCCCTGCAGTGCATCGACAAACGTCTTAACAACGCTCAGACCTAAGCCTGCACCGTCTATAGAGGCAAACTGTTGCTCGTCGTGAACACGGGTGAAAGGATCATACACTTGATCCAACCGGTCCTCCGCAATACCTATTCCTGTGTCGGTGACCCTTAAAACAAGCGTTGGCGCTGTCTTATCGGCTGCGTGTGCAACGCTCAGTGTTACGCGTCCTTTTAAGGTGTATTTGATGGCGTTGGTCAGCAGGTTCATCACGATTTCATTTAACTTCGAGCGATCTGAAACCCAAGTTTTGGGCGCATTACTGTCGGTGATAACATCAAGTTCCAATCCCTTACGCGACGCGCGATCCCCCACCAGTGATATTATGTTAGCCAGCCACGCCGCAACGTCAATGTGCTCAAGGCTGAGGGATAAGCGACCGCTTTCAATCGCAGCCATGTCCAGGACATTTCCAACCATGCCGCTCATGTACTCAGAATTCGAAACAATGGCCTGTTGCCACTCATATCGCTGGCGCTGGCTACCCACGTCATCCATGAGCAGCTGTGCGTAGCCCATAATGGCCGTGAGCGGTGTTCTCATGTCATGAGAAACGCTGGCAATAAATCGGCTCTTTGCGTTCGACGCTGATTCTGCAGCGCGGCGCGCTGCGTCCAACTCAACCGCCTGACGCTCTAGTCGCTCGAGCGCCAGCGCTGTGTCAAGACGTGTTGATGCAAGGGCTGCGATCGTTGTGAAGAGTTTTACATCCTCGTCCGAGAAGAAATGAGGTTCAGGATGCTCTGAGTCCAAAATGCCAACCACGCGTCCCTCATGAAGGATTGGAACCGCCAGCTCTGAGCAACGAAAACTGTCATCTAAAATATAGCGATCGTCAGCTCGAGTATCGTTAATGAGTTCAAGCATTCCGGTCTTCGCAACCGTTCCAACGATACCCACTCCGATGGGAATGGATATCGGGTCTAAAATTTCCCGTTCCTCAGGGTTCTTATCACCATGGGTTGCGCGTTGAATCAGCTGTTCACCGTCTGCACTGATGAGGTAGACCACGCAGTCAACAAAGCCCAAATCACCAATCGCAGTCTTTGCAATGTTCCAGCAAATATCATCCACGGAAGTCATAGACGCTTGATTCATTGTGAACTGGTGCAACACCTCTAAGTAGCGGTGCCGTGCAATGACGCTCGCTTGAGTTTGCTCCGACTGTTCTCCTGTCAAGCGAGCACCCACTGATAGAATCGAAACGATAGTGTAAGGTCGGACGGTGACAGACTGCAACGAACCGATAAAGTCGCACTGAAGTGGCTCACCACGAGGAGGAGCAACACACATGGAAACGATTGGGTATCTGGGGCTCGCTGGCAGTGTTGCACTGCTCATTTGGATGGCCTTGCGCGGTATCGACATCATGTTCGCGGCAATTTTGAGCTCGCTCTTTGTCATTATTACAAACGCACTGCCGTTAGCCGATTCGCTGATGAATGGCTTTGCTACTGGACCACTGGGCGCGTTTACATTTGCCGGAAAATTTTTCTTCCTGTTTGCTGCAGGCGCTATTTTTGGTCGTGCCATGGGCGACAGCGGTGCTGCTGCAAGTATCGCCTTGGCTTTAGTAAGAAAACTGGGGGCTGACCGTGCGCTTATCATTACCACGATTGCCTGTGCCGCCCTCACTTACGGGGGCGTGGTGGTCTTTGTGGTTATTTTTGCGGTCTACCCACTGGGCCTGCAGTTACTCAAGGAAGCCAATATCCCAAAGCGCCTTTTTTGCGCCGCGCTTGCTTTGGGTGCGGGTACGTTTACGCTCACTGCATTACCGGGCACCCCCTCGATTCAGAATGCCATTTCAGCGTCCGCGTTAAATACAAGTCTCACTGCGGCGCCGATGCTGGGTATGATCGCCGCGGTAGTGATGGTCGTTCTGGGTATTTGGTATCTGGAGCATCAGCGATTACGGGCAAAGGCGGCAGGTGAAGGCTTCGTCCCCGGCCCAAGAGATGTCATTCAAGAGAATAACAGCGCAAACCTTCCACCCTGGCACTGGGCCGTGTTTCCACTGGTGATCGTGATCGGGCTTATTGTGTCGCCCCGACTCATCAGCGCTACGTCGGGTACGCTTGGCGAGCTCATGCAGTTTGCCGGCTCGGAGCCCATTATGTGGCCCAGCATTTCACTCGGTATTGGCACCATCCTCTGCTTGGCGCTATTTCGTAGTATTCGACAAACCGCCTTTACCACACTCGGCAATGGCACCAATGACTCATTGATGCCGATGCTCAACAGCGCCGCCATCATTGGGTATGGTGGCGTTGTGGTACAAACACCGGGATTCCAACAGTTAGGGGATGTCGCATTAAACTCTAGCCTGCCGCCGCTGCTGTCCTTGTTTGGCTCAATCAGCGTTATTTCTGCGGTGACAGGGTCCGCGTCCGGCGGATTACAAATTTTTATGCAAACCATGGCGCAGGACTACATCGCAATGGGGCTTGACCCAGAAGTGGTTCACCGTGTGGCAACGGTTGCGGCGGGTGGTTTTGACTCACTGCCACACTGTGGGGCAGTCATTACCATGCTCACCATCACTCAGCTAACCCACAAAGAGGCCTATCGCGACACGGGTGTAATTACCGTCGTGATTCCGGTCATTGCTGCGCTCACCATTATGGCGGCAGCAAGTGTCGGAATTCGATGACGTTGTTATCCGCGTATGGCTCTTAGTGGGACGTCATTGCTTTAGTGGTAAGCGTCCATAAGGTGACGCTTGTAGAGCTTGCCGTTGTCCATTCGCGGCAGCTGCTCCATGAAGTCAATGCTCTTGGGCACTTTCACTGAGGAAAGTCGCTCCTTCATCCACTGCATCAAATCCTCAGCGGTCTCTTGGGTAGCCTGAGCGTGATTCATCAGCTGGACCACTGCTTTGACTTCCTCGCCAAACTCTTCGTTGGGTATTCCAAAAACAGCGACGTCCGCGACTTGGGGATGAGTCACAAGCAGCCCTTCGATTTCTGCCGGATACACGTTGACGCCCCCGGTGATAATCATGAAGTTTTTGCGGTCAGTGAGGTAAAGGTACCCCTCCCCGTCGAGGTATCCCATGTCACCCACTGTGCCCCAACCCCGAGTATCAAAAGCCTCTTCGGTCTTGCCAGGCTCATCAAAGTATTCAAAGCGTGCCACCTCGGCAAAATAGATCTGCCCCACTTCACCAATCGGTAACTCCTGCAGTTGTTCATCAAGAATTTTAGGGATCCCCGTTAAAGGCCGACCGACCGACCCCGGATGGGCCAGCCAGTCCTCAGCGTCGATGATGGTAAATCCAACGCCTTCACTGGAAGAGTAATATTCGCAAATAACAGGCCCCCACCAGTCGATCATTTGTCGTTTGATATCAATAGGACAAGGTGCCGCGGCGTGAATCGCCCGTTGCATACTGGAGACGTCATATTGGCCGCGAACGGACTCGGGCAGTTTAAGCATACGGACGAACATAACCGGCACCCACTGACTGTGCGTGGTCTTATACTTCTCGATCAACGCTAAAGCCTCTTCTGGATCAAAGCGCTCCATAATGATCGACGTACCGCCTTGTATGAGGTTCAGTGTGTTGTAGTGAAGCGGTGCTGCGTGGTAGAGCGGCGCCGGAGAGAGATAGACTGTGTCGGCATTGAAGCCGTAATAGGCTCCCGCTAATTTTAAGGGGTGCGGCGCATCGAGATCGATATTCTCAGGTGCTCTAAATACCCCCTTGGGCTTTCCCGTTGTCCCTGATGAGTACAACATCGGCACCCCAAGGCTTTGATCTGGGATCGGGTCGGCGGATTGTTCAACCAGCGCAGTATGCCAGTCTGAAAAACCGACCTTCTCACCCTTGATCACGAAGCTGCGTCGTAATTGCGGTGCCTGCTCAGCGGCTTCTGCGGCAACCTCCACTAACGACCCTGATGCGATAAACAGCTGGGCACGACAATTGTTCAGAATATAGGCTGTTTCGTCTTTTTTGAGGTGTGTACTGATCGGCGTAAAGACAACACCTGCACGCATACAGCCAAACATCACTTCCATGAATTCTCGACAATTTTTCATCATCATCGCAATGTGTTGTCCCTGCTGAATACCCTCGGCACGCAGCAACTGGGCGACCTGGTTTGCTCTAGCATCGAGCTCACCAAAGGTCACACATTCTCCGGTTGCCCCCATAATAAAGGCTGGTTTATTTGGGGTGGCGATCGCATGATCAGTAATCGTCGGCATGCTTCTTTATCCTTTTTATACAGTCCAATGCTCACGTACTATAGAGCGATGGATTAATCTAGCAAGCGCGTAATTTTGGGTAATGTGAGCCGCTCTATGACAATTGCTTATCTCAATAATGAGTTTGTACCGCTCGAGGACGCACGCGTCTCGCCAATGGACCGTGGTTTTTTGTTTGGGGACGGCATCTACGAGGTTATTCCCTCGTACGGAGGCCGCTTAGTGGGCGCTCATCTGCATTTAAAGCGGCTTGAACGAGGTTTACGCGAAGTCCAGATGGACATCCCTTGGACTCGAGGCGACTTACTCGATATTTTTGAAGAACTACTGACCCGCAATGGCAACGGCAATCTGGGCATTTATTTGCAAATTACCCGTGGCGTCACACCAAAGCGTGGTCATGCGTTTCCTGACGTATCGAAACCGACGTTTTTTGCTTACGCGTTCGATATTCCTGCACCGCCGGACGGTAATGTTGATTCCGCAACGCTGTGGACGGTAAGTACAGGCGAAGATTTGCGTTGGCAACGATGCCATATTAAAAGCACATCGCTGCTGGGAAATGTGCTTCACATGATGGAGGGAATCAACGCCGGTGCCAGTGAAATCCTGCTGTTTGACCAGGACGATTTCTTAACCGAGGCCGCCGCCTGTAACGTCTTTATCGTCGAGGGATCTGTAATCCGAACCCCCGCATTGGATCAGCATAAACTCGCCGGGATCACCCGTGACATGACGATCGCCACACTGCGCCAGTACAGCGATTTTGAGGTTCGAGTCGAGCCGGTGTCACGTGCCGATGTTTTAAAGGCCGACGAGGTCTGGCTGAGCAGCTCAACGAAAGAAATCGCGCCCGTTATCGCCATTGATGGCCGTGTCGTGGGTGATGGTGGAGCTGGGCCTGTGTGGGCTGCCGCCCAGACGCTCCTTGCACAACATCGATTTGATACGTTCGAATGAGTCGACCAACTCGGGTCACCATTGACTTAAAGGCGCTGACGGACAACGCGCAAGCACTCCGCAAACAGGCGGGTAGTCGGAAGTTCATGGCCGTTGTGAAAGCAGACGCGTACGGCCACGGCGCAACTGAATGTGCCCAAGCACTGTCTGAGCACGTTGATGCTTTTGCAGTCGCTATCACTGAAGAGGCGCTTGCACTGCGAAGCGCCGGAATTGAACAACCCATCCTTGTATTACAGGGTCCACATTCGGCCGATGACCTCAAGGCCATGGCGTCCGCGTCGCTTTGGCCCGCCATTTCAAATGACGATCAACTCGACTGGCTTAAGCAGAGCGACGCTCGTTTTGACAAGGTCTGGATTAAATGCGACACGGGAATGCATCGGCTGGGGTTTTCACCCGACTCGGTGGCGACAGTGCGTCAGACGCTGGCGTCCATAGGAACCTGTAAAACCGTCCTAATGAGTCACCTTGCCGACGCGGAGCACTCAGAGTCGACCGTTACCCAGCGGCAAAAAAGAGCCTGGGCAACGGTCGCAGAGGACGCGACAGAAACGAGTCTTGCTAACTCTGCTGGCCTGCTTGGCCGGGCTGTCGATAACGACACATGGGTAAGGCTCGGATACGCGCTTTATGGAGGCTCAGTGCGTGAGAAATCACTCAAGCCGGTCATGGCCTTCAGCTCGAAAATAGCCAGTATCCGGTGCATCGAACCCGGGGAGACGGTCGGTTACTCAGGGCGCTGGGTTGCAACCCGCGCATCACGAATCGCCACCATTCCTGTCGGCTATGGCGATGGATACCCTCGCTCGGCCAGAGACGGAACGCCCATTGGCTCGTCGTTTGGTCTCATCCCGTTGGCAGGCAAAGTCTCCATGGATATGATCACCGCGGACATTACCGGCCAGCCGCAACTCAACGTGGGTAGCTCTGTAACCTTGTGGGGCGCAACACCCTCCGTCGATCAAGTTGCAAGCCACTGTGACACCATTGGTTATGAGCTACTGACACGCATCACACGACGTGTTCCCAAGCTGTTTTATCGCACATGAGCGCTGTCGCGCTTACCCTTGCGTGACTGATTAGTTATGCTTTACCCCATCGTTGTGGTTGGAATTTAACGTGAACTTAGACCTTTCAGTAATGCCGCTGCCGTCCGACAACAGCGCAGAACCCATTTACGCGGCGGTCGACATTGGAAGTAACTCCTTCCACCTCATTGTGGCCCGTCTTGAGCATGGCGAAATAAGGCCTTTGCACGTCCTTGCAGAAAAAGTCCAGCTTGGAAAGAATCTTAATAACCACTTGCTCACTGACGAAGCCATTCAACGAGGCTTGGCGTGCCTTGAGCGGTTCCAGCAACTTCTAAGCTCAGTAAAACCCTTAAAAATTAAAGCCGTCGGCACGAATGCTTTGCGCCAAGCAAGAAACCGTAACGCGTTTACAGAGCCTGCCGAAGCACTCCTTGGTGCCCCCATTGACGTGATTTACGGACGAGAAGAGGCTCGCCTCGTCTATCTAGGGGTGGCACACACGCTCGCTGATGACGAAAAAAGTCGACTCGTTGTGGATATTGGCGGTGGGAGCACCGAATTTATTCTTGGGCAGCGCTTCGAACCTAAAAAGCTCGAGAGCTTGCAACTTGGGTGCGTGAGCTACTCGGATGCCTTTTTCGTCGACGGGGTCATTACAAAACACAACTTCAACCGAGCCTACGAACAAGCAAGTTTAGAAGTGTCGCATATTCGCCGAAATTTTAAGCACAGTCAGTGGGCCGAAGCGGTGGGCTCTTCCGGAACGCTTCAAGCGATCGAACTCATGATTACCGCGGCAGGCTGGCGGTCCGAGGGAATCGACAGAAAATCACTGAATAAACTGCGCAAAACACTTCTCAAGTTTGACGTTGTGGATGAGATCAATCTCGCAGGACTCAGCGAGCGGCGACGCGGAGTCATTACCGCAGGCGTCGCGATCACAACGGCAATTTTTGACGTGTTAGGTGTCGAGGTGATGCGCACCTCATCCGGAGCACTTCGCGAAGGTGTTATCTATGATCTCATGGGACGCCTGGGTCATGAGGACGTCCGGGAGCGAAGCATTCAGGCCATGCTTCAGCGGTATTCGGTCGACGTCCCAACCTCGGAAACCGTGGGTAATTACGCGCGACACCTCGCCTCGCTCACGGCCAGTTCCTGGCGACTCGCCGACGAAGACATAGCGCTTTTGACGTGGGCAGCAAGGTTGCATGAAATCGGCATTGGGATATCACAAAAGCACTACAACCGGCATTCTGCTTATGTGATTGAAAATTCCGACATGCCTGGATTCTCCCAAGGCGATCAGATCGTGATGAGTCGGCTACTCAGAGGACACAGGGGTAAGCTACCGCCTTACCTGTTTGATGATATTCCCAGCAAAAAACGCGAAAAATTTGCACGAATGTTGGTCTTACTGCGATTGGCCGTCATCCTTAAGCACGCGGGTCCAACGACCATAGAGCCCGACTTTACCGCAAGAGCCAAGGGTGAAAAGCTAAAAGTCCGCTTCCCAGATGCCTGGCGACGCACCCACCCGCTTACTCTTTGGGAGGTCTCAGAATCAAAAACTGCATTTGAGAAGCTCGGTGTGAAAGTCCAGATAACGAACGAACACACCTAACAGTCACTCTTTTGAGGTCACCGCCGCTGTTACAGATCGTAGCCCCGCTCGTCGTGCAAGACCAAGTCGAGACCTTCGGTTTCCTGCTCCTCGTCAACACGGAGTCCAATCAGGCTGTCGACGACCTTGAGCAAAACCCAGCTGCCAATGAGTGCGAAGGCAAACGTCACCACCACGCCAAAGACTTGAACGTAAAGCTGCCCACCGATACTGCTAATACCGTCCGAGAATCCATTACCGCTTAAAATACCGATACCGGGAGCGCAGAAAACACCCGCCAGCACAGTTCCTAGTATTCCGCCCACGCCGTGAACAGGAAACACGTCGAGGCTGTCATCGATTTTGAGCGTGTTTTTCAGTGTGATCGTCGCAAAGTAACAGACGACGCCTGCTGAGAGACCAATGAGAACGGCCGCAGCAGGTCCCACCGAGCCGGACGCAGGTGTAATGGTTCCTAAGCCTGCGACCATACCCGTCACAATACCCAACACGGACGGTTTCCCGTGGCGAATCCACTCCATGGTCATCCAGGCGAGCGATCCGCAGGCGGCACTCAAGTGGGTTACTAACATCGCCATTGCAGCGCTGTTATCAGCGGCGAGCGCAGACCCTGCATTAAAGCCAAACCAACCCACCCAAAGCATGCCCGCTCCGGTCACGGTCATTGTTAGGTTATGGGGTGGCATTGCGGTTGCACCAAACCCCCTGCGCGGGCCCATCATCATCGCGGCAACGAGTGCCGCTACACCAGCAGTAATGTGAACGACCGTACCACCCGCAAAATCTTGCAGGCCCATATTTCCCAGCCATCCGCCGCCCCAGACCCAGTGACAGACCGGTGCGTAAACCAAGAGCATCCACGCAGAGCTAAACAAAAGCATCGCAGAAAACTTCATCCGCTCTGCGAATCCACCGACAATGAGAGCCGGCGTGATTACGGCAAATGTCATCTGGAACATCACAAACAAGGTCTCAGGTATGCCGTTACGCATACTGTCCATCGACACATTCGCCAAAAACATATTACCCATGTCACCCAAATAAGGCCCTGCCGTTACGCCATCGGTGCCAAATGCAATGGAGTAGCCTGCAATAAACCACAGCAAGGACATAAGGCCCGTAATCGCAAAGCACTGCATCAGCACTGACAATACGTTTTTAGCCCTCACAAGCCCGGCGTAAAAAAGCGATAAACCGGGGATTGTCATGAACAACACTAAGGCCGTGGCCGTTAACATCCACGCCGTATGACCGGTGTCAGCCGCGAAGCTGGGTGCGCTAAAGCTTGCAAGTGCGACCAGCAGTAGACCGCGGGCGCTTGTCATGTAATTCAACACAAGTAAAACCTCTGACGAAAACTAAGGTCGAGAGTTTGTCATAATGTCGCAAACCTCGCGACCCGCTCGTCTCAAAAAGCGCCCGCGTTGTCAGGGTTTTTATCCGGAGTCGTAAGGTTTATTCTCAGGCCTGTCACACCACTTTACTTCTTAAAACCAAGAGGACCTTTAATGAGACATGCCACGTTTGCTGCACTCGCGCTCGCACTAATGACCCATGCAGGAGCGCAGGCCCAGCCCCGCTCGGTCGTTCTCATTATTGGCGATGGTTTCGATGATCAACACGTGACCATGGGACGAAATTATTTGGCCGGTCAGTCGGGAACGCTGCTGCTGGACGAATTGCCCGTTCGTGGCGCTGTACAGGTCGAAACCGTCGATGCAGACGGGCGACCTATTTACGTCGCGGACTCTGCTAATACGGCCACCTCGCTGGCCACAGGCGCGATCACGCAGATCAGTAGAATCGGCAAGAATGGGAACGACGAATCAGTCCGCACAATACTCGAAGCCGCGTCGGAAGCCGGTTACAAAACGGGTATCGTGAGTACGGCATCAGTAACAGACGCCTCACCTGCCGCCTTTGCCGCGCACGTAACGATTAGGGCCTGCGAAAATCCGGTAACCATCCGCGGTGGCGTTAAATACGGTGTCACCTTTGCGGGTTGTCCCGAGGATTTAGTTGAGAACGGGGGCGCAGGCTCCATCGCTGAGCAGCTTGCGGTCAGCCCTGTCGACGTCATTCTCGGCGGTGGCATGGAACACTTTGTCGCACAGCATGAAACTCAACCGACCGCCCAAGCACTGGCTGAAGGCGCCGGCGTCACCTTTCTGACGCAAGCGGAGCAGCTTTCGAGCCACCACTTTGGACGTGTGATCGGGTTATTCTCCGAGGACACTATGCCCGTTAAATGGCAGGGTACCGATGGCAGAACTGCCGAGACAATGGAACGCAGCTGGCTGAATCGGGCACACCAAATGATCGGCTCGGTCACACAACCTGAGGTGATAAAATGCGTTGCTAATCCTGACTTTGCGGTCATGCCGTCGCTCGAAGCGATGACCCGCTACGCGGTCGATCACCTCAGTCGCGACAACGACAAGGGGTTTTTCTTGACCATCGAGTCCGCGTCAATCGATAAGAGAGCGCATGACCGCGACCCGTGTGGGTCAATTGGTGAAGTCGCGCAGCTCGAGGACGCACTCGGCGTTGTCATGGAATATGCCGAGGCTCATCCGGAAACTCTGATCATTGTGACGGCGGACCACTCTCAGGCAGCACAGATTGTCCCTGACCCCACCCTGTATAAATCGTTGCCCATCCCCGTGTTCAGTCCGGGCAAAGTGGCGCGAGTGGTGACTCCAGAGGGTGGTGTCATGCGCATCAATTACGCCACCAACAACATTAGCTCAGAGGAGCATACGGGGGCGAATGTGCCCTTATTTGCAAACTCTGAAGGAACCGAGACACTCAAACCTTTCATGCGCCAGCGTGAAATTTATCACGCGATGATGCGGTATTTGGAGCTTTAACAATGACATTGAAAACGATCGACGGACGTGAAGTCACTAAAATCTGCTTGGGCACGATGACGTGGGGGCAACAAAACACAGAGGCTCAAGCCCACGAGCAAATATCTTATGCGCTTGATCGTGGTATCAATATGCTCGATGCCGCTGAAATGTATCCAGTTCCGCCGCGCGCTGAAACGCAGGGAAGAACGGAGGAGTACATTGGCACTTGGTTTAAAAAAACAGGACGTCGCAACCAGTATGTCCTGGCCACAAAAGCCGCAGGACCCAACCCTGAGTTCCATTATTTACGAGGCGGACCACGTTTCACCAAGGATCAATTAATCGAAGCGGTAAACGGGTCTTTAAAGCGACTCCAAACGGAGTATATCGACCTGTATCAACTGCATTGGCCAGATCGGTACACCAATTTTTTCGGTCAGCGCGGCTACCATCACCGCGAGCAGCCCGAGACCCCAATCGATGAAACATTGCGGGCCTTGGAAGAGGTCGTGAAGTCAGGAAAAGTCCGAACAATAGGACTCTCCAATGAGACGCCTTGGGGTACGATGAAGTTTCTGGAGTTGGCTGAGCGCGAGGGCTTACCGCGTATTGAGAGTATTCAAAATCCCTACAGCTTGCTCAATCGGACCTATGAAATCGCGATGGCTGAAGTCTCACAGCGCGAAGATGTGGGACTACTCGCTTATTCACCACTTGCGATGGGCCTACTGACGGGCAAATATCGTAACGGCGCACGGCCCGACGGTTCCCGCCTGGTCGTTTTTGAACGATTCACACGCTACGAAAGTGTCGAGACATGGGATGCGGCAGAGCGGTACCTGCAGCTCGCAGACGAGCACGGTCTCAACCCGACGCACATGGCGCTCGCCTTCGTGAATACTCGACCGTTTGTTCTTTCCAATATCATTGGTGCCACATCGATGGAGCAACTCAAAATGAATTTAGACAGTTTAGATGTGGTTCTGGACAAAGAGGTTCTCAAGGGTATCGAGGCCATACAGCAGGCGCTGCCAAACCCGTCACCGTGAACTACATATTAATCCAGCTGTTGCGAGCGCGGACCCTAAACTGGGTCTCGCGCCAGCGTAAAATCACACTATCAGGCAGAATCTCAACGACCGTGAACGCACCAACCCTCTGACGCTCGCCAGCTGATTCTCCGTTCAGCACGACGCTTGAACGCCCTGAAGGCCGAAAGTCGTGAGCGCTATAGATGAGAGAGGGAATATCATCTTTGATTTGTTGCGAAAGGGTTTCCAACAGTGGATCGGTGCTGTCTACAAGCGGGCTAACGCCCAACTCACTTTGCGCCTTCGCCAAAATCTCAGCAAAATCCACTGAACGTTCTTCGACTGTGTTCGACTGATTCGACTCGATGGCGGATATCGACACTGAACTCGCCGCGACGTCCTCACCTGCACTGATGCCAATAGTATCCCCGCTGATCGAACGCCCCTCAGTGGCCGCACCCGACGCCTGGTTCATCGTCGCATACAACTTGGCAAGCTGCGCCTCGTTCTGCTTCGATGGCTCAGTTGGTTGCTCCGGAATATTAATCACTACCGGGCGCAATGCAACCTGCCCTTTGGCCTTAGATGGCTGCTGAATCACCTCACCGAACGCGTTCTTAGGCGTTTCAGTGCCACTGTCTGCGGGCAATGGACTCGAAGCGGATACAGGACCTGGCGCGACGAGAGGAGCGCTTGTAGAGATACGGCCATTCTTGAATAACGACGCCGCATAAAA
>ENA-OREB01000075-OREB01000075.1-marine-metagenome-genome-assembly--contig:-NODE-75-length-53392-cov-5.137991_pt1 | contig 53392 bp, 50 predicted proteins | sample MGYA00248625_ERZ508552 | MGnify/ENA primary metagenome ERZ508552 (study PRJEB26219, sample SAMN06267888) | marine metagenome | isolation source: Monterey Bay, California, USA | place: USA:Monterey Bay...
AAAGAGCTTAGTACCCCACCAAGAAGGCAAGAGAAAACCTTCAAGGAGCTAAAGAAAATCTCACTTTAGACCCCTTCTAACCTCGAACTGAAGAAACAGAGCCTAGCTCTGTTTTTTTTTGCCTACAGTGATCCTAAATAATTCTTAGCTTGAGATTTATCCGATTCATTAAGTAAGTTCTTTGGCAGTACGAATGATCCGCCTACTGAAAATACATTCTCTAATTCAATATATTTCTTATAATTATTTAAGCTAATACCACCAGTACACATAAAGCTTATCTCGGGGAACACTGCTTGAAATGCTTTAAGCTTTTCAACGCCTCCGGATTGCTCAGCTGGAAAGAATTTTAATTTAGTCAGTCCTTTTTTTGTTGCATACATTACCTCGGTTGATGTCTCAACACCAGGCACATAATTTATATTATTAACAAGGCAATATTCTGCAATTTGATCATCAAACCCAGGTGAGACAGCAAAATCAATTTTATTGCTTTTAAATATTTCCAATTGTTTGATATCTAAAACGGTACCAAGGCCTAAACTTATGCTCGTCTCATCAGCTATATATTTAATTGCTTCAATTGAAAAAGATGATCTAAGAGTAACCTCAATAGAATTAATATTTGAAGACTTTAAAATGCTGCAAACAGTATTTGCTTCTTTCAAAGATGACAATGTTAGAGTGGGAAGAAATTTTGGTATTTCTAATTTAGTCATTAAATATAGATGCTCCTGTATTTACTGAGCTTACGTTATTTCTAAAAATTTTAAAAAGATCGCGTCCTAAACCTTCGTTATAAGAATCTATTTCTATTGTTTTCCTGGTACCTAAATCAGCATTTGTTGAGAATATTTTTTTATTTAAATCCAAAATAAGATCATCATTATCTTTAATTCGATATAAATTTTTATTTTCGCTTACTGCATGAATGAGCGCTGGAAATGAGCCAGATGCACCTGACATTCTTCCATCAGTTATCAATGCTATTTTGAATCCTTTTTGCTGAAGAACATTGATTGGAGATGTTAGTTTATGGAGTTCCGGCATTCCATTGATTTCTGGGCTTTGCCCTAGCAATACAATGATAGAGTCTTGATTTAATTCATTGGTTTTAAATGCATGCAATACATCATCTTGATTTGTAAAAACTTTAGCCGGTGCTTCTATGACCTCATTCTCATTCTCCAAAGCAGACACCTTCATAACTCCCTGTGCTATATCTCCATCAATAAATTTTATGCCTCCATTATTTTTAAAAGGTTTGCAAGCTCTTGCAATACTTTTAGGAGTGCTTTTAGTGGATACTAATTTTTTCCATTCAATTTTTTCTTTTTCATTGTTGTTGCATGAGGGGATTTTTGTATAGTTAGTCAAACCAAGCCCTGCAACAGTCTGAATGTCTTCATAAATTAAATCAGCTTCAAGTAGGTTTGTTAAGAGTCTTGCAATACCACCCTCTGCATGAAACGCATTTACATCAGCATTTCCATTTGGATAAATTTGACACAATAGTGGTACTGTCAAGGATAAATCATTGAAGTCTTGGTTGGTAATAATATAGCCTGCAGACCTTGCCATTGCTATCAAATGAATTACTAGATTTGTTGAGCCACCACTTGTCAAAAGTACTATCATTGCATTCATCCAGTTCTTGATATCTAACATTTCACCGAGCCCTAATTCAGAGTCCATTAATCGCATCAATGATTTAAGGCTTTCTCGATTAAGGAGGTCTCTCACTGGGGATTCTGTTGGAGTAAATGCAGCTCCTGGCAATTGAAACCCCATTGCTTCAGCAATTAGTTGATTGGTATTTGCTGTTCCGTAAAATGTACATGTTCCCTTGGAATGATAGGCCTGTTGCTCGATAGCCAAGAGGTCAATTTTTTTTATTTTGCCGGCAGCATATGATTGCCTTGTTTTTGCTTTTTTGGTATTTGAAATTCCTGTAGCCATAGGCCCACCTGGAAGGAAGATAATTGGAAGATGCCCAAACTGAAGTGCTCCTATTAGCAGTCCAGGAACAATTTTGTCACATGTTCCCATGCAGATTGCAGAATCAAATACATTATGGGATAAACCAATTGCAGTAGATAAAGCAATGGTATCTCTACTAAACAATGATAGCTCCATGCCAGGCTCCCCTTGAGTGATTCCATCGCACATTGCAGGAACACCGCCAGCAACCTGAACATGAAGGTTGAGTCTCTCACCTTCATCTTTAAGAATTTTAGGATATGCTTCCAAGGGTGCATGTGCAGAAAGCATGTCATTGTATGCAGTAATAATGCCTACAAATTTCTTGATATTAATTTCATTTGTTGGTGTTGACTTATTGCATGCCGCAAATGTGTGAGCTAGATTGGAGCACCCTAAACTATTTCGATTGGGTGATTTATCTTTCCATGCCTTAATATTTTCTATGTAGCTTGATCGAGTAGGCTCACTCCTTGATTCAATCCTTTTTTTTATACTCTCTATTTTTTCGATCATCTACTCTTCCTCATTGTTCCATTTCGCATTATGAGCTGCAATAAGCAAATCAGAGCTAGAGGGACCCCAGCTACCAGCGTTATATTTTGATAAGCCGATATTTGAATGTTCTATAGATTTAATCAATTGGTCTATAAAAAGCCATGCTTCCTCAACCTCATCTCTTCTCATAAACAATGAGGGTTTATTATTAATAATATCCATTAATAGTCTTTCATAAGCATCTAAGTGGTCTTCTTCGTAGTAATCATCAAACAATAGATCCAATGGCAGCTCTTGAAGCTCAAAACCCGATGCAGAGGGTTTTTTAATCATAATCTTTAACTTAATACTTTCTTCTGGCTGTAGTCTGATGACAAGCTGGTTATCTTTGTGGGTATTTTTAGTGTCAAAAATATTAAGAGGGACAGATTTAAATTGTATGACAATCTCTGAGCGTTTCTCTGACATTCTTTTGCCAGTTCTAAGGAAAAATGGCACACCTGACCAACGCCAATTATCTATAAGCATTTTAAGCGCAACAAATGTTTCGGTCTGGCTTTTCAGATCTACGCCATCCTCATTAATGTATGAAACCTTAGGTTTTGAATTTATAGCTCCGTCTTTGTATTGACCAATCACAATATCGTTTTCAGCATTATCCAGGTTAATAGGTCGTAAAGAGCGAAGAACTTTAAGCTTTTCATCGCGAATGGATTCTGAAGTTATATTTGTTGGGGGCTCCATTGCAACTAGACATAGTATTTGTAGCAAATGGTTCTGAAGCATATCCTTGATTGCTCCTGTTTGGTCATAGTAGGAGCCTCTGCTTTCAAGCCCAAGTGTTTCAGATACAGTAATTTGAACATGGTCTATGGCCACATTTGACCAGATTTTTTCAAATAGAACATTACCAAACCTTAAGGCAAGAAGATTCTGAACAGCCTCCTTTCCAAGGTAGTGATCAATCCTAAAAATTTGATTTTCTTGGAAATAAACTGCCAAGGATTCATTGATCTCTACTGACGACTGATGGTTATCTCCAATGGGCTTTTCAACAATAATAGAGGAGGAGGGGCTTACTAATGAATGTTGATGAAGGTTTTCAGCAATTACTTTATAGAATGCTGGAGAGACAGCTAAATAATATAAATTTCTATGATCTCTTTGACTAAAAGAGTTTAGTTTTTCAAAGTCATTTGTGTGATTGAAGTTAATTTGTATGTAGGTGATTTTTTGAAGAAACTGATCAATCATATGATCTTCAAACTCACCGTCATCTAGATAAGTTGTTAATTTTAATTTAGTTTCTTCCGAATAACTCTTTGAATTTAGATTACTGGAACCAATGCCAAAAATTTTACCAACATTATCTAGCCTACTTGATTTGTGGTGCCGAAAGAGTGCAGGTAGCAGCTTTCTTTGTGCTAGATCACCGGTACCGCCAAAAATAAATAAGTTTATTGAAAGCTCGTTAGTAGCTAAATTTTTATCCATGATTTATAAATATACTTACCCATGACAACGATGTCAATAACTTCACTTTGCTGTTTAAAAGAGTATTATGCGATTCATGACTCAAATCAAAACTAAGATTATTGCAACAATAGGTCCTAGCACCTCTAAATATAGTGATTTAAAAAGTCTTCATGCTGCTGGGATGAATGTCGCAAGAATCAATATGTCTCATGCATCACACTCTGATGCAATTAATATAATAAATTCGATCAAAAAAATTAATCAGCAGCAATCAAAAGTTTACGGTCCTGCTGGGATACTCCTAGATACTCAAGGCCCAGAAATTAGAACAGGTATTAATCAGTCTGATATTGACCTTAATATTGGTGACATAGTTAACTTAACAATTAGAGACGATGTAGATGTTGAAACATCATCAATCAAAATTAATTACAAAGGCCTCATCAAGAGTGTTGAGAAGGGTTCCAAAATTAGCATTGATAATGGGTTGCTGAATTTTAAAGTATTAGCCAAAGATAATGAAAATTTAAAATGTAGAGTGCTGGATGGTGGGACATTAGGAAGCAAGCGTCATGTGAATCTTCCAGGGGTAAGGGTCGACCTTCCCTCAATTACAAAAAAAGATCGCAAAGACATCAACCTTGCTATCAAACATAATGTAAGTTTTATCGCCTTATCATTTGTGAGATCGGCTAAGGATGTTTTAGATTTAAGAGCCATCTTAAAGAAAAAAAAATCATCAGCTCAAATCATTGCAAAGATTGAAAACCAAGAGGGCCTTGATAACATTCATGCAATTACTCAAGCTGCAGATATAGTAATGGTTGCAAGAGGGGATTTAGGTATTGAAACAGATCTGGCTGATCTCCCAAATATTCAAAGAAGAATTATGTATGCAACTGCGAAGTGGGGCAGAAGGTCCATTGTCGCAACACATTTATTAGAGTCCATGATAAATAATCCAACACCTACAAGAGCTGAGGTTACTGATGTTGCAAACGCAATCTATGAAGGTGCCGATGCAGTAATGCTTTCAGGTGAGACAAGCGTTGGAAAATTCCCAATCCAGTGTATTAAAATGCTAAAAAAAATTGCATTAAAAACTGAGTACTTTAGAACACTGGGTTATGAGAGGTTTCTTAATGAGAGTTCAGACTGGCAAAATATCGCATTAGGGGCTAGGGATCTAGCGTCTAGAATTAACGCAGATGGTATAATTATAATTACAAGATCTGGGCAAACAGCCAATGTTGTATCTAATACAAAGCCTTTTAGGATGCCCGTTCATGCATTTACTAATAACAATAATACTTACAATCATTTAAGTTTGGTTGGAGGCATTAAGCCATATTTTTTAAAATCAATTTCTAATAAGTCCTTAACCATCAAAAAGATTAAATCTATCTTGTCATCATCCACCAAATCCAAGAAATCACTAAAGTTTGTTCTTATAGCTGGAATATACTCAGCTTCACATACAGACTCTATTCAAATAGTTTCCACTTAGAATGTTTGATCAATTACTAGAAAATACTATTTTGTTATTTGTAGCAGTTGATCCCATTGCACTTGTTCCGATTTTTGCAAGCCTTACTCAGGGTTTAAATAAAGGAGATGTTAAAAAAATATATATCCAAGCCACCGTTGTTTCTTTTTTTATTTTGTCATTGTTTTATTTATTTGGAACAGCGGTTTTAGACGTCATGGGTATTTCCATGAGCTCATTTAAAATTATCGGAGGCCTGTTTTTGATTGCAATTGCATTTCAAATGGTTCTTGAGCAACGACAAACTAGGAGGCAGAACACAGCAGAAGTGGCAATGGACGATGAGTCCATCCAATCTCTAGCAATCTTCCCGCTAGCCATCCCATTGATTGCTGGGCCCGGAGCAATGACAACAGCATTGTTAATAGCTGAAAATAATGAAAGCAACCCAATGCAAATGTTAATAAACTTTATGCCTATTCTATTTATTATTATATTAGTTGCTCTTGCTATGTGGCTCTCAGCGAGTCTCTCTAAGCGAGTTGGACCTACAATCATTATCGTTGTTCAAAAAATATTTGGAATACTGCTAGGAGCTTTAGCGATAGAATTTGTGGTAACAGGAATTATTGAGTCCTTCGGGCTATAAGCTTTTTAAAGACTCGCGAACAATAAGCTCTGATTTAAACTCTTTCGATTTAGTTCTCTCAGCTAAACCATCAAATTTTGCAATCAATATTTTTGCTGCATGATTGGCCATTTTTTCAACTGGCTGTTTAACGGTTGTTAGCGCCGGCCACATTTGATGTGCTATAGGAGAATCATCAAATCCGACTAGAGATAGATCTTGAGGAACTTGCATGCCTTTCATTTGTGCGGATTTCATGATGCCAGCAGCCATTGAGTCATTGCTTGCAAAAATTGCGGTAGGAATATTTTCTGAGTGAAAAATCTCTACTCCTGCATCAAATCCTGATTTAAAGCTAAAGTTTCCTTGCTTTATCCAATCATCATTAACTTTTATTCCACTATTTTTCATTGCATCTACGAACCCATTGAATCGTAAACTTGAAGCAGAATGTTTTGAGTGCCCTTTAATAAAGCCTATATCTTTATGGCCATGCTTAATAATTTCCATTGTCAGGGTATACGAGGCCTCGTAGTCATTTGAAGCAACATATAAAGATTCTGTGTTTAATGTTTTAGGAGCTATTACCGAATACTCAATAGATTTACCATCTAAATGAGAAAGAAAGCTTTCCATGTCGCTTAGGGGAGGGGTGATGATAAGCCCATCAATTTTAAAATCCTCCACAAATTCAACAATAGTGTTATTTAAATCTGGTGATTTGTAATCACATTCTTGAATGACTAAATTGTAGCCGCTTGTTTTACATGCATTGAAAATACCGCTTTGAATATCTGCAAGGTAGGATTTATTAGGATTATCATAAAGCAAAGCTAGCATATATGATTTCTTTGATCTAAGGCTTTGAGCACTTTTATTAGGTTTAAAACCAAGTTTTTTAACGGAAGTTAGAACTTTTTCTTTAGTTTTTTCAGCTACATTTGCCTCATTATTAATAACTCGAGAAACAGTTTTTATTGATACGCTAGCATCTTTAGAGACGTCCTTAATTGTTACAGTCATGTGATTTTATAAATATTATTGCCTTATCTTACTATTTTAACGATAATGTATGTTCTTTGACAACGATATCAATGGGGTAGTGTATTAATGTTATTTAGCAATTTAGACATATTTATTGTCAGCATTTACTGCATAGGAATTATATTTTTAGCACAGTACGTATCACGCTCACAATCAGGAGCTGAGAAAACAGCTGAAGATTATTTTCTAGCTGGTCGGTCTCTTCCCTGGTGGGCTATAGGAGCTTCTTTGATTGCAGCTAATATTTCTGCTGAACAAATTATTGGTATGTCCGGTCAGGGCTTTGTTGTAGGTATGGCCATAGCCACATATGAATTAACAGCAGCTATTGCCTTGATAGTTATGGCGAAATATTTCTTACCTCTTTTTTTAGAGAAACAAATTTATACCATGCCTCAATTTTTGGAGCAGAGATTTGATAAAAGGGTAAGTCTTGTTTTATCTTTTTTTTGGCTTGCAGTATATGTTTTTATAAACTTAACTAGCGTTCTTTGGCTCGGCTCCCTGGCTATTAATTCACTAACTGGTTTAGATTTATTTTCAGGCCTGGTGCTTTTGGCTCTTCTTTCTCTAGCTTACTCATTATGGGGCGGTTTAAAAGCTGTGGCTATGACAGATATTATTCAAGTTGTTTTGCTAATCTTTGGAGGTCTTTCTGTATCCTACATAGCTTTAAATCAAATTTCTGATGGTGCGGGTGTCTTGACTGGTATGACCCAAGTCTATCAATTGCTGCCAGAAAAATTTGATATGATTTTGTCTTCCGACAATCCCGCTTACAAAGATTTACCTGGTGTTTGGGTTTTAATTGGTGGTTTGTGGATAGCTCATTTTGCATACTGGGGATTCAACCAGTACATAACCCAAAGGGCTTTAGGGGCTAAATCTTTGCCCGAGGCTCAAAAAGGAGTTATGTTTGCTGCTTACCTTAAGTTATTAATGCCATTTGTAGTTGTTCTTCCAGGAATATGCGCAGCTGTTATATACCCAACACTTGAGAAGTCTGATCAAGCGTATCCAATGATGATGTCTTTGTTGCCTAATGGGTTGCTTGGCTTAACTTTTGCTGCACTAGTTGCAGCTATCGTTTCCTCTTTGGCTTCTATGACAAACAGTGTTAGCACAATTTTTACCATGGACATTTATAGAAGTTTTGCTAAATCAAGACCCTCAGACCAAAAACTAGTGACTGTTGGTAGGAATGTTGCATGGATTGCATTGGTCATAGCCGTCCTTTGTGCTCAGCCATTACTTGGAAGTATGGAGTCAGCCTTTCAATATATTCAAAACTTCACAGGGTTTTTTACTCCTGGAATTTTAGTAATTTTTTTAGTTGCTTTATTTTGGAAAAAGGCAACAACTTTGAGTGTTTTAGTTGCTGCGATTATGTCCTTAATTCTTTCTTTGACTATTTTTCTACTTTTCCCAGAGTATCCATTTATACACAGAATGGGCGTTGTATTTTTAGTCTCTGGTTTTGGATGTTATTTGACCTCATTGGTGCAAGGGTATGCCGATCAAGAAAAAGCAATTGATTTATCAGGCATTAACTTTAAGACCGAGCAATCATTCAATATCAGTGCAGCTGTTATTTGTACCATTTTAATCATTACATACTATTTGCTATGGTAGTTAATTCCCAAGTTGCATTCCTTAATAGTCGAGTCTTGCTCGTAGATATTGGTGGGACCAACATAAGAACTGCAACTGCTGAGATTGGAACTAATACTCTCATAGATGCCCATAAACAAAACTTGGATTGCTTAGATTTATTTGAAGATCTGTTACAGGGTTTTCTTGATGCAGATTCAGCCATCAGGCATATTGTCTTTTCAATAGCTGGTCCCAAGCTTCATCATTCTATCTCTATGACAAATAGAGAATTTGAAATTGACGAAGAAGATATCCTTAATAAATTTCAATTAGATTCTTGTCACATCCTTAATGATTGGGAGTCAATTGGTCATGGCCTATCTCTTTTTGCGGATGATGAAAAAAGCTTTATTAACGTAGGCAGTCCTTTCAATGAAACTGCATTAATCTTAGGCCCTGGAACTGGATTGGGCGCAGCACAAGTTATTAAAGATAATATTGTGCTTCCTACAGAAATTGGAAACAGCTTATTAAGTAATCCAAAACTACTTAAAGAATTAGGCTTGGAGGATGCTGCTAATTTTAATGTAATTGAAGATTTAATTTCTGGCGGCGGCCTGGCTAAAATTTATTTATATTTTGCTGGTATAGAAAAATCACCAGAAGAGATTGTGGCAGCTTTCAGCGTTGATAAGTTCGCTCAAAAAAGCATTGAAGTATTTTTAACAGCGCTTTCACAAATGCTTTCTGAGCTTGCTTTAGCATATATGCCTGGAAAGGGCATCTTCCTTGCAGGTGGCTTAATGCGAACCTTGCATGAATTTCTAAATAAAGATGCTTTCATGAGTAATTTCTTAGTCAATCGAAAATCAATGCACGCAGACGTATTAGCTCAAATTCCTGTGGTTCTAATAAACCAAGAAATGACATGCTTGCATGGAAGTCTAAATTTTATTAATAAATTTAGCCAAAATCCTGATTGATAAATTGGAAGAAAGAACTTTAGAAATCCTATCAAGCTCAATAGCTAATTCATTGCTAAAGGGTATAGATGAAAATGGATATGCTTCTCTTGTTGTATGTGGCGGAAAGAGCCCTTTGCCATTATATGAAAAGTTAAGTAATAAAAATTTAGATTGGAGCAAAGTCCAGATTTTATTAGGAGATGATAGGGTTGTCGCTCAAGATCATGAAGATTCCAATGAGCAACTCATCAAAAATCATTTGCTTGTAAATAATGCTTCCGTAGCAAATTTCCGTTCATTGTTACATCCAACACTTTCAAAAGAGTATATAAAATTGCCATTTGATCTAGTCTTGCTCGGGCTTGGAAATGACGGGCATTTTGCATCATTGTTCCCAGATCAACTTAATCATCTTAGCGCCTTTGATATTAATGCTGCCCCTGATTTTATTTATTCTGATCAGCCATTAGGCACACCTAGCTACAAGAGGATCTCTATGAACCTCTCAATGCTTCTAAATGCTAAGCGTTGCATCTTGCTAGTTCCAAGTGATGAAAAAAGAAACATAGTTGAGCAAGCTCATTGTAGTGAGCAATTACCCTTACATTTTTTATTAACTCAAGACAAAACTAGGGTTGAATTTTCAGACTTAGATTTTAAATAAGGAGAAGCCATGAAAAAGTTTTTATTTATAATTTTATTACTTTATGTTCCTAACGCCCTAACTCAGGTTGACTGGTCACGAACAAATTCTTGTGAATACAATTCTTTTAATAATTTAGACATTATTGAGCAATTAATTAATGGAATGAGTGTTGAGGAGAAAGTTGGGCAAGTAATTCAAGGTGATTTAGATTTTATATCACCCGCAGATGTTAAAAAATTTAAAATAGGATCGGTTTTAAATGGTGGAAACACAGCTCCAAATGGCAATAAGTACAGCTCTGTTGAGGATTGGAAAAATTTAAGTAAAGAATTTTATGATGCTTCCCCTTCGTATAAAGGTATAAAAGTTCCTGTTTTATGGGGAACTGATGCAGTTCACGGCCACAACAATGTAATTGGTGCGACATTATTTCCTCACAATATTGGTCTAGGCGCAACTGGCAATATAGATTTGTTAAAAGAAATTGGCCAGGCTATCGCTTTAGAGGTGTTATCTACTGGAGTTGCATGGACATTTGCACCAACTATTGCAGTGCCACAAGATGACAGGTGGGGGAGAACATATGAGGGTTATTCAGAAGATCCACTTCTTGTTTCTGCTCTTGGCAAAGCCTTTATTTTAGGCTTGCAGGGTGAACGCGAGACACTGCTTGATAACAATCATGTAATTGCCACAGCAAAACATTTTATGGGCGATGGTGGAACCTATAAAGGTATAGATCAAGGTAATACAAGAATTTCAGAAATGGGTCTCAGGGAGCTTCATGGTTATCCATATTTTGATGCTTTAGATGCTTGTGCGCAAACTGTTATGGCTAGTTTTAATTCATGGAATGGAAAAAAGCTGCATGGTTCCAAGTTGTTATTAACAGATATTTTAAAAAAGGATATGAGTTTTGATGGTTTTGTAGTCGGTGATTGGAATGGGCATGGTCAGGTTGCAAATTGCTCAAATTCGAAGTGTTCGCAATCATTTAATGCAGGCGTTGATATGTTCATGGTCCCTGAGAACTGGAAAGATCTCTTGCGGAATACTATCAAACAAGTCAAATCTGGAGAAATATCAGAATCAAGACTTGATGAGGCAGTAAGAAATATTTTGACAGTTAAATCTAGGCTTGGTTTGCTAAATGGTAGAATTCCACATGAATTTAAGGAAAATTATTTAGGTCATCCAGATCATATTGCATTGGCCCGACAAGCAGTTAGAGAGTCGTTGGTACTGCTTAAAAATAATAATAATTTACTTCCATTAAATCCTTCGCAGCACATAGGAATCATTGGTGACGCAGCAAATAAAATTTCCTCTCAAACAGGAGGCTGGACCATTACTTGGCAAGGAAGAGAAAATTCAAATAAGGATTTTATAAATGTTAGTTCAATATACGAAGCTTTAGAGGAAATGATTCTTTCGTCCGGAGGAACAATAGAGTTCTCTAAAAATGGTAAATTTTTAAAAGAGCCAGATGTTGTAATTGGAGTCTTTGGTGAGGAACCCTATGCAGAGATGCTTGGCGATCTAAAAGATGTTTCATTTGCTGCGACTGACCCAAAATTTCTTCCATTATTGGAGGCTATAAATGCAAAAGGTGTTCCAACTGTCAGCCTCTTTTTATCAGGTCGGCCGCTAGTGGTTAATAGACAAATGAATGCATCTGATGCATTTGTTGCTGCATGGCTTCCTGGAACAGCAGTTGAAGGAATAGCCGATGTTATTTTTACATCGGATAATAAAATTAAATATGATTTTACGGGTAGACTTTCATATTCATGGCCTAGATCAAAAGATCAGGCAGTTTTAAACCACACAGACAGTGTCTATGATCCCTTGTTCCCATTTGGGTATGGCCTTACGTACAAATCAAATATTCAAATTCAAAAAATTCAAATCAAGAACAACGCAAGTCAACTTGATTTGGTTAATATTTTCTTAGGAGCTGCTTCGATTCCTGGAAAAGAATTTATTGTAACTAAGCTGGGTCCTGAATTTGTAACAGATGATGACTATGTTAGCAGCAACAATAAAATTAAAATCAAAAGATTTGACTATCAAAGGCAAGATGATGCAAAAAACATCATTTTTAAAAATGATGAATCTTTACAAGCCTTTGGAATTTCTACTGAATCATATGTGAACCTTTCGACTATGGGGTCACCTTTTTATGAAATTATTATGAGAGTGAATAGCTTATCCAGCCCAGCTTTATATTTTAGTGTTGGATGTGGCAATAATTGCAGAGGCTCCCTTGAATTGCCAACTGAGTTCATGGGTGAGTGGACAACAATCAATGTTCCATTGTCATGCCTGGAAAAAAATGGACTAGATAAGACAAAGATTCAAGTAAGAAGCTTATTTTTAAGCAAGGATGAAATTAACTTTGATCTGAATTCAATCGTTATTAGGGATGGAAAGGCAACCGGAAGATCTATTAGTTGCTAGTTTAACTTTTAGCTATTTGGATTGTAAAAATATTGAAACTTTGCATATATCTGTGATGTTTCAAGCCTTATGCTATTACTAAAAGGGTTTGGTTCCTCGAAATACTGGGTGCCACCTGCATAAAAAATAGTATAAGGATTTGGCTTCCACTGAATAAGAGCTTCAAGGTAATAATCATCACTAAAATCGCTCTTCTCAATAATTGTTCTCGTTGATAGAGAGCTGTCTAGCTGGTAGTCAACCTCAAATCTATTAATTTCTCCAGCATAGAATTCTTCACTGGTTAGTTTGCTTGTAAGTTCAGAGTATCTATGACCTAGTGAGATTTTAAAGTTATCAGAGAAACGAAAGACGGCATATAAATTATATTCAATGGAATCGCCAATCTCAGGAATGTCAATCCTGTATGCAATAGCTTCTCCTTTTCTTGCCCTAAAGCTTGTAAAGAAACTTTCGCTTGGATGGTATTGGCCTCTTGCTTCAAAGACTGTTTGCTCTCCGTATTGCAGGCCTTTAAATTTTTCACTCGGTTTGATTACCCATTCAGCAGTTCCTGTAAAATTAAAATCTGTTTCTAAATCAACTTTAAATTCATAAAACTCAAAAGTTTTTTCATCTCTGTAGTTAAATCTATTTCGATTATTCCAGTGAAATGTAATTTTTCGAAGCGTTCCTTCAGATCTAAAAGTTCTTCCATACCAATAATTTCTACTCTTGTAGTCATTTCGCCCAACAAAGCCAACATGCGCTCTATAGGTGGGGGAGACATCTTTAAACCTTATTCCTGCATATGAATTATCCAACGCTCTTCTAAGTCGGAAGTTTTTTGCATTTCCTGAAAAAGATTCTCCATCCATCGCATAGGTTCTCTCAGCAAAAGTGTCTTTTGTATCAATATAATTGATATTGCCTTCATGCGTATTGCTTCTTGCGTAATTTAACTCTAAAACATAATCATCAAGGAAGTTTATCAAGCCATCAAATTCCACCAGGGATCCCGATCCGCCTGATTGATAGTCTCGATTGGTTGCAAGTAACCCTAAGTGCGATTTATTGCCCAGATTTTTTTTAAATCTACCTATAGTTACTTTGCTTTTACCAGCGTTGCCTTTGTATGATTGGTATTCTCCAGCCGCTAAATAGGGTGAATCTGTATCGGTGGCCTGCATGAAGTAAGTGGAATTTGTTTTTCCTTGGTTAATATATTTAACTGCTCCAAGTGGGTTAGTAATTGATCTGGTGTAGACAGTTTGCATATCAGACTTTAATAACTCAGCTCCTTTAATAAAGAAGGTTCTTTTTTCAGGGTACGACATTGCAAAAGTTTGATTGGCCATAATCATTGGCACATCAGATTCAACTTGAGAAAAATCAGGGTTAATGGTGTATTCAATTGCAGCTGTTTTACTGAGATCATATAGACCCGTAACACCAATTTCATAATCTGGGTTCTGCAGCTTAAAATCTTTCACAGGCCTGTCACCATTTTGATTTAGAAAAATATATGGATATATGTAGTTTCTATAAACCTTATCAGGAGAGCCTAAAAAAACCTCTTGGTCAGCTTGGCAGGCGTAGCAAGTCTCTGCAGGAAGATTTTTAAACGAGGCAAAAACAGTTTGCAATCCAGCCTGATAGGATTTTCTAATAAATCCTAGCTCCCATTTTTGCAATTCTGTTTCGGGGAACTGAAGTTCCGCAAATGGGATAATTAGCTCAGCAGAATAACCATCATCTTGAGTAGATGTTGCTGATCTAAAGAGTATGTCCCAGGAATCATCTGGATCAGTGCCAGAGGTATGCTTTTCATCTAGCTGAACGCCAAGCGCATTTACGCCAATCAATATTCCGTATCTATCATCCCCGAAAGGATCAGCCATTAGTGCTACATAATCCTCATTCCATGTTTCATCTCTATTTTTTAATGTGGCTCTTATTTTTTTAGGATCTCCATAAGCTTTAACTCCCACATAAAGATATTTTTCATCGTATTTAACATAGGCAGTTGTTTTTAAATTAGCAGGCGTGTTACGTGCGGGCATAACCTCATACTCTAAATCAAAGATAACAGCACTGGCCCATTCTTCAGGCGAGAGCGTTCCGTCGAGCTCAATGCTTTCAGCCATGGCATGTTTTGTGCTTAAGCTCAGCAGGACAAAAAATAGGGCTCTTAGTTTCATCTAAAAATTTCGAATTTTAATATGTATTGATAAATAATGCACAATCATATGTAAAGTGTCCTTGACATGCAAGTAGGCTTTGCATTTACCTAACATTTACGCGTGTATTCTAAATTAATTTTTACAAAACATGCATAAATATTTAGTGAGATTTTTACTCAATATTATGGGAAATTTGTATGTTTTGGGTATAATCATCAACATTATGGCAGACAGCAAGAAAAAACAAACAAAGGTTTATCTAATTCCCGAAAGCGAATCAAGAGATAGTCATACCTATCACTACCTTGCAATTAAAACTAAGAAACTGGTTATTGAAAATCAAAAGCTTAGAATGAAAAAATTCAATCCTGCCAAGCAAATTCACGAGTGGTTTGTTGAGGCTAAATTGCCTCCACACAGTAAATAATCCTATATTACTTTTTCTGCTTTTCTGTTTCGTCTCGATGTTTCTTGAGATAGGTCATATATGGAGTCCCGCCCGTTCCTGTAATCGTTGAGCCACCTCTACCGAAAGGATTTTTAATTTGGGACTGTTTGTGTATATATGTTCCAGCATACTCAAGATGCATTGCTCTAAATGCTCTTATTTCCTCTAGACATTCATTGTATTGTTCAGATAAGCGCTTGGAATTTTCTACAAGTTTTTTAACTTGAGATTTCTTTTCTAGCTTAGAGATAAATTCACGATGTTTCGGGGGCATGTAATCTCTCATTTCATTTAGATAATGACGTAAATGATCTTTGGTGTGAGCAATTTGAAGGGCGCCATCTAATGATGGGATGATGCTGCTTTGAGCTCCTGTCTCACCACGAAAAAATTGTGGCTCATTATCAAATTGACCCTCATAAACTAAACCATTTTTTAAGTCAGGATTATCTTTTGTTCCAAAAATAAAAGGTCTCACACGATGATAGTAAATATATGGATCGCATTTTTCAGGCATTCTTGCAAAGACTTCATTTACTCTGCGCATTGATAGACATATCTTTTGTAGCAAATTAGAGATTTCATTTTCTGGTGTGTCTTGATCGCAACCTGCAATTTGCGAACATGCATTGATCGCTTCAGAGGCGGCATTTTCTATGCACACATGAATAGTTACAAACCAATCCTCATCTACGCCACCTAAAAAATTATTTATCAACCCTACATTTTCAAGTGATATTGGCTCTTCAGCATCAATTAAAAACCAGTTATCAAGGCAGTAACTTGCATAGCTTAATATTGCTGGTCTGCCTTGGTTGCTTGCGACTTCTACCCAGGGCTTTGCGAGGGATTCTGGTAATTTTCCATGGGGTTTTTTATCTCCCCAGATATATGCATGTGCTATGAAGCTCAGTTGTGACATGGCTAATTTTAAGTCCTGCCCCATTTGATTGATGAGTAGCTCATTGATGGACAAATCTTTTTTAGAGAGCTTATTAACTGTCGATTGAACCTTCCCCGTTAGCAATAATTTTGGCAGGTTATTACATATTTCTTCAATTCTTGCGCATGACTCTGATTGGATTGAGAATGACCTGGCAGGCATTTTTTTAGGCAGAAATCCTTGCATATAAAACCCCCCGTTTTATGTTTATTTATTATTGTTAATTAGTATACATATTTTTTTCAGCTCTTATTATTCCTGCTCTTTGCGTATTTTGGTAGAGGATATATCATCTCTAAAAATTTCTTCACCAAAGCCAGAGAATCGATTGGATATATGCTCAGGAACTGAGACTGATTCAAGATCGATAAAACTATTTCTAATTTTTCGACCAAAAACTAAAAAATTAATATTATGGCTATTAAATAAATCAAGCTGATCTAGCATATCTTTTCGATTTAAATAAAATTTTTCATCGAGGATGCGATTGAGTGTATCAGCACCAATAATAAATACAGAGTTTGGAAATAATGCTGCTTTATCTGTAAATTTCCCTGCTTTAGTAAGAACCCAATGATTATTTTGATCGAATTGCGACAAAGTTCTTTCTATCTCATGGTATGAAAGAGGGGGCTTGTCTGCGTTTTGAATGCAAATTTCATATGCTAGACCTAAACCAGTTTTGCTTTCTGCTAATTTACTCATTTCTTTGTGACCAGAGTGAAATGGGTTAAATGAACCAGGAAATATTAGTTCTGGCATCCGATTAGAGGAGGCTACAAAATCAATTTGATTATCTACTAGCTGAACCCATGGTTTCTTAGCATTTACAGTCTTTAATTTTAGCCTGTCAGTTTCTTTTAATTGTAAGCCTTGAATTCCACATGCTTCAGCTAGCGCTTGAATAATATGATGGGTAACCATTTTTTCTTCTTGATCTCTTGAAAGCTCGCCCTTTACGAATGAATAAGAGAAGCTTGAGGAATATTTATAAGTTTGTATTGCTATAAAAAACTTATGCTCTCCTTTTTTTGAATAGTTTGTAGCCAAAGAAGCGGTCACAGCAACACCCAATAAATAACTTGGGTGTGTATGCGGATCAATCTTCTTTGCTGCACTGTATGCTTTAGCTGCCATGCTTAGAGTTGTATTAAGGCTGCAGTATTGATCTGGCTGCTTTAAAAGATAGTAGTCAAGGGACTCTTTAGCATATGGAACATATGCTTCGAGCACAGATTTACTCGCTCCTGGAACTTTTAGTATCTCAGAAATAGCATTGGTTCCTCCGCCGCTTGATACCATGACAAATCTAAAAGAAGAATTATGAATTTTTGTTATGTTTTCTAAATATTCAGACATTTTTAGTTTATAGCTTTAGAGGAAAATGTTTTTAAGTGCATAATTGAAATACTGTGAATATTAACAAACAAACTCTATCGAATGCACTGGATTCTGCCAGTTTTCCTGTTCTTGCTGTTTCGCTCGTTCATCTTACAGGAGATATTTCAATATTAAGTAAATTACCCAAGCCGCGACAGGCAGTGCTTGGGGAAACTCAGGGTTTTTATACAGATCTTGAAAAAAATATTATTAAGAATTTAGCATTGGAAGAAATTACTAATTTTTTTAATGATTCAGGTCATCGAACCCCTTATATTCCCTCAGAAGATGATTTAAATATAATGATGAACTTTGTGGTTGGCGATATTGTTGCTATTGACTACGTTCCTATGATGCTTCAAGAGCTTAATATCAAGGATGAACCTTCGGAGCCAGCTGTTAGTGATTGTGATGAACATAATGATATGGAGGTTCTGATTATTGGATCTGGTATGTCGGGAATACTTGCTGCTATTAAGCTTGCTGAGCAAGGCATTAAATTTAAGATCTATGAAAAAAATGATAGCGTGGGTGGAACATGGCACGAAAATGACTATCCAGGTTCTCGTGTAGATATCGCCAATCATTTTTACTCTTATTCGTTTGAAGAAAACCATCTTTGGTCTGAGCATTTCTCTCAACAACCTGAATTAAAAGAATATTTCAACAAATGTTTTAAGAAGTTTGGTATCAACAAGCATACCCATTTTAATACCACAGTCAAAAGCATGTTTTTTGATGAGGATACTAAGTTGTGGACGGTTAGTTCTGAGCGTCAAGGAAAAAATATTAAAGAAGAAGTCAACCTTGTTATCTCATGTGTGGGGCAACTTAATCAACCTAAGATACCAAGCATTAAAGGAATTGATGATTTTCAAGGAAGTATTTTTCACTCCGCAAGATGGCCTAAAGAAGACGTAATCACTGGTAAAAAAGTTGCTGTTATTGGAAGCGGAGCAAGCGCATTTCAAATTGTTCCTGCCATTGCAAAAGATTGTGAGCAACTTACAATTTTTCAGCGATCCCCGCCTTGGATGTTCCCAAATCCTGAATATCACACAAAGGTAAGCGAGGGCAAGCAGTGGCTATTAGCCCATCTGCCTTTTTATTCTCGCTGGTATCGGTTTTTACTTTTTTATCCTGGCTCAGATCAGCTTCTTAACTCATTGATCATTGATAAGGAATGGGATGGCAATGGGGCTTCTATCAATGCGGAAAATGATGCAATGAGACAAATATTTACAGATGCTATTTTAGCTCAAATTACAGACCCATCTTTGATTTCTAAAGTGCTTCCAGATTACCCACCATTTGGCAAACGTATGCTGCAGGATAATGGTGCTTGGCTGCAATCACTTCATTTACCTCATGTTGAATTGCTGGCAGAAGAGCTTAAAACTATTTCATCAATTGGAATTTCTACATCAGAGAAAGAGCTGGAATTTGATACCATTATTTTTGCTACTGGGTTTAATGCTCAGGAATTTTTCCAGCCCATGCATGTCGATGGGGGGCAGGGCAGCTTTAAAAAAATGTATGGAGATGCACCTGAATCATACCTAGGAATTACATTTGACACTTTACCTAACTTTTTTGCCATGTATGGTCCAGGAACTAACTTGGCTCATGCTGGGAGCATTATTTTTAATTCAGAGTGCCAAATTCAATATATTTGTTCTGCAATTAAACATATGATTGCAAATAATTACAGAAGTATTAAACCGAAGAGTGCTACTGTTGAAGATTATCAAAAGAGACTAAATGATCGTTTAGATAAAATGGTTTGGCAACATCCAAAGGTATCAAGCTGGTATCAGAACTCACAAGGGAAAGTTGTCACCACATCTCCATGGAGATTGGTAGAATATTGGAATTGGACAAATAATTTTAATGGAGATGATTATGAATTTTAGATATGTGCTTCTGGTACTCCTTTCATTTATTGTTCCTGCTTTTGCTGAGGCAAAACAACCAAATGTAATTATTTTTCTTGTTGATGATTTAGGTTGGGCTGACATTTCTCTCAGAGGCGCTCCAATTGACACTCCAGCAATTAATTCCCTTTTTTCCGAAGGTTTAACCCTCGATAGATTTTATGCAACACCGATTTGTAGTCCTACCCGTGCAGCATTGATGACAGGAAGAGATCCTCTGCGATTAGGAATATCCTATTCAGTTGTCATGCCTTGGATGAACAATGGCGTTCACCCAGATGAGCATTTTATGCCAGAATCTTTTAAGGCTGCTGGGTATCAAACTGCCATGGTTGGAAAATGGCATTTGGGCCATTCTCAAGAAATTTTTCATCCAAATGCACGAGGTTTTGATGATTTTTATGGTCACATGCATACTGAGGTTGGATATTTTCCTCCATTTGCTAACCAAGGTGGTATTGATTTTCAGCGAAATGGAGTTACTGTGTCTGACGAAGGCTATGAAACATTTCTTCTCGCCAATGAGGCAACAAGATGGATAGAAGCAAGAGATAAAGAAAAACCCTTTTTCTTATATATGCCATTTATTGCTCCCCACAGCCCGCTCGAGGCACCAGATGATTTGGTTAAAAAATATGCTGATCTAGAAGATAAAAGAGAACTTACTAGAAGTGTTTCTATTGACCGCACTAGAAAGCTCAATGGCTTCTCACCTAGTGCTAGACCCATTTATGCAGCAGTAGTTGATGGCCTAGATCAAGCAATTGGACAAGTCCTAAATACACTTGCAGCAGAGGGAATAGAAGAGGAAACACTTATTTTATTTAGCAGTGATAATGGTGGTGCTGCTTATGCAGGCGGCGGTGCTGATAACTTTCCATTGCGAGGAGGAAAAGGAGATACTTACGAAGGAGGAATCAGGGTAATTGCAGCAATGAAATGGAAAGGAAAGATTGATGCAAACTCTAATTTTTCTTCAATCATGACGGTAATGGATGTTTTTCCAACTCTTGCTAGCGCCTCAGATGTACCTATGCTCAATACCAAAGAAATATGGGGCAGAGACATGTGGCCAGCAATTCGCGACTCTAAGGATATAAAACTTTCCAAGGAAGTATATTTTGCTTCAGAGACCCCTAATTATGGTGAATTCCATACCACTGTTTTTAACGACAAGTGGAAGTTAGTTCAGGTCATCACAAGTTCTCTCCTAGAAGTTAATGTAGAAAATCAATTGTTTGATATTAATACTGATCCTAATGAATATAAAAATCTTGCTACCAAGTACCCAAAATTGGTTGAGATGATGGCTAATCAAATTAGAGAATGGCGCGCACTTCATCCTATCTCAGGCATCAGAGCCCAGTTAGTTCCTCCACCTGGGTGGAGAGCTCCAAAAGATTGGACGAGTTACACCATACCCATAGATGAACTTCAAGAGGATGCTTCATTAGGCTTTGGAGTTCACGCTCATCAAATACTCGATTATTTAATTAAAGACCATGGAAGAATAATTTATGACTGCAAACCAGGTGACTGGGAAAGAGGCAAATGCAAAGCTCCTGAAAAACCAAAAGGTCATCAGCATTAATGAACAAATTAGCACTATTTTTTATTTTTGTTTCTTCCATTGAATTGCTTGGACGAGAGGTTCAACAATCAACATTTTCTTATTGGAATAAGCCTGATATAAATATTTTTTATTCTTTGCCGACCTCAATTAATGAGAATACAAAAATTTTATTTATCATGCACGGCGTTTCAAGATCAGCAGAGAGATATATAAATGATTGGTTGCCATTGGCAGAGCAAAGAAATGTGGTATTGATTGCTCCAGAATTTTCAAAGGAATTCTTTCCGGAGTATGTCTATTTAATGAAAACAAATTCGAAAGGAAAGAAATTAAAAGATGTGTCTTTACACCTAGATGATTCATTAGGCCTTTTGTTCGATTTTTTTAAATCTAAGTTAAATATTTCTACACTCAATTTTAGACTTTATGGTCATTCAGGAGGCTCTCAATTCGTTCATCGCTACCTACTGCTAAGCGAAGAAACTAGGGTTGAGAAAGCTGCCATGGCAAATGCAGGTTTTTATACTTTTGCCAACCAAACAATCGGTTTTCCTTTTGGCATCAAAAATATGAATGTTTCAAACGAAAGGATTAAATGGTTTTTAAATCTTAAGGGAGGTATTTTTCTAGGCGATGCTGATAACGATCCTAAACACCATTCTTTGCCCGCAATGAGAAAGGCAAATAAACAAGGAAAGCATAGATTTGAGAGAGGAACTAATTTTTTTAATGATCTGGTCAATCTTGGAGTGGAGAGCAAAATGCCTTTTAGGTGGCGATACCAAACAGTGCCCGACGTTGCTCATGAAAATCCTGCAATGAGTTTAGCAGCTTCTAGCTTTCTGCTAGAAGATCTTTAATTTAAGAAGTATTTTTTTCTATAAACTCTTCAGCAGCCTTAAAAATTTTTACTTTTCTACCTGAATCCATTCTATCAAGAGATTTTGGCATCAAGGCCAATCTAGGGCTGGTGGCAAAAAACTCTCGGTTGTTTTCAATAAACCTCCAGTAGAGCCCATCCACTGCATCACACCAACCATCTTTTTTATAATTAGACATCCTTAACATATAGCTTGAACCACAAATATATGGCTTGGTCGAAAATATACCACCATCTGCATATGTACCCATGCCATATACATTTGGTACCATCACCCAATCTGCTGAGTCAACATACATCTCCATAAACCACTGATACATTTCATTTGGCCTGATTCCTGTTAAGTTCATTAAGTTAGAAATGATCATCAGTCTGTTTATGTGATGTGTGTAACCAGTCTCTATTGACTCTTTGATGGCATCATCTAACGGAGGTATGCCTGTTTCGCCTGTATACCAATTTTTATTCAAGCTGTTGTTATGTGACCAGAAATTCATTTCTTTATACTGCGGCATATTTTCCCAGTAAACCCCTCTAATAAATTCTCGCCACCCAAGGATTTGCCTTATGAACCCTTCTAGTGCATTTATAGGTATTTCATTTTCTTGCTCTTTAAAGGAGCTGATTGCATCAACAATGCACTCCATTGGATCTAACAAGCCTGCATTAATATATGGAGAAAGTAAGGAGTGGAACATTGTTGAATTATTTTTATCAATAGCGTCTTGAAAATCACCGAAATACTTAAAGTAGTCTTTTAAAAAAATTTTTAATTGTTTTCTAGCATCTTTGTGGGTCACAGCCCAGTTAAAATTCTCTAAATTACCAATAGAATCAGGAAAGCAGTTTTCAATTTCAACCATGGTTGAGACTGTGAGCTCATCTGATTTGAGTTTATTTCTTTCCTTTGGAGCCTCTTTTAATTTTGAAATACTTTTTTGATTTTCTTTATCAAAGTTCCATTTACCTCCTAGAGGTTTGGCACCCTCCATAAGGAGATTATATTTTTTTCTCAACCAACGATAATAGTACTCTTGTACAAGAGATTTTTTATCTTTTGACCATTCAGAGAACCCATCAATAGAATCAATAAATTTTGTATCAGGATGTATTTTTAGCTTTACATTATGCTTAGATCCGAAAAACATAAGTTGTGTAAGAATGCCATGATCGCTAGGTTGAGTCACATTTAAAATTTTAAATTGAGTTTTTTCATGCAAAATTTCAAGCTCATGCATCAAATCAAATTTTCTGTCCTTTGATACCTTGATGTGAATAATATTCAAATAATCTTTTTCAAGTACTTTTTTCCAATGTCTTAAAGAGGAAATCAAAAAAACTAATTTATGCTTGTGGTGATTAATTTGATAGAAGGTATCGCAAGGCTCATATAATAATAGAGGATCAGCTTTATCTATAGTGGAGAGGACCTTGTTATTGGTAGCAAGATCATCTGGAAAGATTACGCCTATTTGTTTCATGCTCTTGCCTCATTTAAAAAATTTCCTAACGCTACCCCAGAGATATAAGCTGACTCTACTCTTGCAGAAATATTCCAATCTCCAATAGCAAAAGCCTCTTCGGAGATTGAAGTAAATTTATTGTTTAATTCCGATCTTGAGCATAAAGCATATTTCCATCTAAAAATTTTAATATTCTTTAATTTAAAATCTTGATTAAAGAAGTCTGCTATAGATCTTGTTACAGCATTCTCGATGTATGAATCTGAGGCGGACATCATTTTAGTGCTTGCCTCTGGTGAAAATTGCATGATCCATGTCTCTTGTTCCTCTGAATTATAAAATTTACTTGAAGCAAACCACGGCACATCTGCATTAAAGTTTTTAAAAGCATTATGAATAATATCTGACGGAAGTTTAAAATTCATGCCAACCGCTATACATGGACCAAATTTAGAATCATGTTCTATAGTTGACTGAAAGATATCCTGAGATTGAGGCAGGGGAAGGCTAGAAATAATTATGTCATATGACTCTTCATGACCTGATTCGAAATAGACAACTTTCTTTGCCTCATCAATATGAACAGCTTTTTGATTGAAGGTAATATTCAACAAATTTGCTTCCTGTTTAAGTAGGCTATGCATACCTTGAGGATGAGTAAAATAATGATCAGTTTCCACAATAGAATTTTCAGCACAGTTAAATGCAGACCCTAAAAAGTTAATCGCCTTATTTTTTAAGAGAAACTCTTGAAATTGATTGGCTTGAGATGTGCAAAATTGAGCTCCAAAATGAAGCAAACCATTAGTCAATTTTTTTGCGCACAGTCGGCCCCCAACCCCTCTAGATTTTTCAAATATAGAAACATTAAAATTATTATTAAGCGATAGTCCGCATGCAATTCCGCTCATGCCTGCACCCAATATAATAGCTTTAGCTTTTGAGGCCACTTTAAGAGTTTTCTTTGAAAACTTCTCCATCTTTCATTACAAAGATTACATTCTGAACTGAGTCAATATTGACAATTGGATTTTCTTCCAAAGCAATAATATCGGCAAGCATTCCAGGTTTTATTTGGCCCAGCACGTCTTCCATTCTTAAAAGTTTTGCTGGTTCAATTGTTGCACTTTTTAGAGCCTTATCATTTGGCATTCCAGCGTCTGTCATGAGAATAAATTCCTGCCAATTATCACCATGAGCAGAAACTCCTGAGTCAGTTCCAAATGCTATTTTGACGCCTGCTTTATAAGCCTGCGCAAAAGTTGATTGAATTTGAGGTCCAATTTTTGCTGCTTTAGGTCTAACAAGTGATGGAAAAAAATTTGGAATTTTGGCTTTCTCTGCAACCCAATTTCCAGCCATTATAGTTGGCACATAATAGGTTCCTTTTGCTTTCATTAGCTCCATAACCTCTTGATCCATGAAAGTTCCATGCTCAATCGAGTTGATTCCAGCCTCAACCGCTCTTTTCATTCCTTCTTTTCCATGAGCATGAGCTGCTGTCCAAAGCCCATAGTCATTTGCTGTTGAAATAATTGCCAGCAGTTCGTCCTGTGTAAATTGTGGATTTTCACCAGACTTTGCAACGCTAAGAACCCCTCCAGTTGCCGTAATCTTAATTCCGTCTGTTCCATCTTTATACCTTTGTCTTACTGCTTTTATAGCCTCTTCAGGACTATCAATGACTCCATCTTCTGGTGAAGGTGGTGAATAGTCAGCTTTTGCCATTCCATTTGTAGGATCTCCATGGCCACCTGTTGTTGCTATTGTTTTGCCAGAGGTAAAAATCCTTGGCCCTACAATTAAGCCTTGTTGAATTGCTTGTCGCAAAGCAATTGTTTCCATTCCTCCATCGCCAAGGTTTCTAACGGATGTAAATCCAGCCATAAGGGTCTTTGTAGCAGCGTTGGCTGCGAATAATGCCCTAAACTCAGGCTCAACCTTAGATTGCCTCTCAGCTTTAGGAACATACTCTTGTGCAAGGTGAACATGCATATCCATAAATCCTGGAAGAACATATGATTGCTTTAGATTAATTACTGAATCCGATTTTTTAGGATTTGCATAACCTTTTGATACTTCAATTATTTTATTTCCTGCAACCCTTACAGTCATGGCTTTGCTAATTTGACCATTATTAGTATCAATTAAATTTCCAACGTGAAGCAATGTATCTGCAAAACCAAAATTAGAGATTAGTAATGCAAATAAAAAAGTAATTTTTTTCATAATTTTATATTTATTGTAAGAAGGTATATTGAAACGATACTATTTTTTATGAAAACTTAATAGATAAAAAATGAAGGCCATCAAAAATGAACCATTTTGATTTTTTGAGAATTGAGCTCTCTTCCATTTTCATTATGAATTGAAATCGTTATTTTCTTTTTTGCTGGTTCTATATTCAGAATGCCAAAGTTTTTTTCTGGAAACATCTTTCCTATTAAAAGAGGATCATTTTCTTTATTGTTTGAAGCCACTTTATTTAAGGACGAAGCTGTAATTTCGGTAAAGTGTTTGTTCTGGTAGATTCCAGAGCGATGCCTATCACCCGAGATAGCTATAATAGTTTTTTCTATTGATGCGATAGAGAGTAAATTCAAGAGTTTTGTACGTTCTAAAGGAAAATTAGCCCATTTTTCATATTGATGATTGGTTGCCAATATCTGGATGGATGAAAGAATAATAATCACATCTGCCGTTGAATTATTAATTGTTGATTCTAGCCATTTCCATTGATCTTTGCCAAGGATAGTTGCATTTGGGTCTACATTTGGTTTGTAATTACTTTTTTTCCCTAGCAGCTCTGACCTAAAATACCTTGTATCAAGACCTATAAATTCAATATTAGCACCATCAATATTTTTATTTATATTGAAATAAATTCCCTCTCTTTTTCTTCTTGGATCATTTGCAGGCACATGCCAGAAATCTAAAAACATTTGTTCGGCTTCTTTTTTTAAAATGTAATTTTTGCCTCCGTCATTCAAACCATAATCATGATCATCCCAGATTGATAATATCTCTGTATCACTCGTAAGCCAGACAGGAAAATTATTTCTTTGTTGAGCGTAAGCTTTTTTCATTTTTACTAGCTTCCCATTTGGATGGTCCCCATAAACGTTATCTCCCAGAAATATAAACCCATCAATATTTTTATTTTTTATAGATGGCCATATCGCTTGTGCACTCCTTTGATCAAGACAGGACCCTAATCCAAACTTATATGCATAAAGATTTGTTGGCGCAATAAGAAAAAAGGTAAGTGAGAGAATTGGTATGCAGATATATCTTTTCATAATATTATTATCTCACTGTTTAAATATTTTTTTAGTGTTGCTGAAATTCATAATAGCTTTTCTTTGTTTCCTTATTATTGCATCTTGCAATGATGGCTCTAAAGCAACAGGGTTGGAGCTTGGTAATTTTATTAAACCTACTTATTCCAACAAAGAATCATTTTATAAATGTAATTTGATTGAAGGTCAAACTCTTAACTCTGTTGAAAGATTTATCCCTAATCTTGTTAAGAGCTTTTCGCAAATAGTAGATAGTTCTGAGGAATTATTTTTTTTATTTCCAATTAAGCAAGCTGAACTTCAAACAACATCTTTTGAGCTGTTCCTAAAACATAAAGATGAGGTTTCGATAGACAAGTTAGACCTTGCTCTTGCAGCATTATCTTTTAAGGAAATTGCTACCTGTGAAAATCCAACTTTCTCATACAACTCATTGAAGTTAACAAAGGAAACTATTGATGCGTCGCCAGCAGTGGTGGAGATTTTAGAATGTGGTTATCTTGAAAACTATGACTATGCAACTATAAAATTAGTGCTTGAGCAATTTACCGATGCATTGGTAAAAAATAAATCTCCAGTTGATATCGTCTATTCTGGCAACCAAGCTAATAGCAATCAATTTCAATGGACAAATGTATTCTCATCTCAGGATTCAAGAAAAGCGTTTATAGAATCTTGGCAAGCTTTAGAGATTGGCAAAGAAATTCAGAAGTTACTGCTTGAACAGTCAGAGTGCAAGTCATCCAAGCTTTATAGCCGCTATAAGGTTCTATAACTTAGAAACGTGAAAGCTCATCTGCAATTTTTTTTACCCCATTGCTAACAGTCTCAACTAATACAAAAGGCAGCACGGCATGAATAATTCCAGCAACACCTAAAAGAATTAATTTTACAGAGACTTTGCCAACTCTATACCCATGGCTGAGGTATTTAATTTTTGCTGTTTTGAGGTGATTGAAATCAAATATCATGATTTAATTTTAAACTAATTCATTTGTGAATACCTAACTTAAGTTAAAAGACTATTCAATTCTCTTAAGATTCACAACAAGATAGTGTAATATACGATTTCTTCAGCTAGCGGCATTAGTATAATGGCTAGTATATCTGCCTTCCAAGCAGATGGTCCGAGTTCGAATCTCGGATGCCGCACCATCTTTTCTAAATATTTTTTGACTTGAGAGTAAGCTCTTTAGGCGTTAATGTTTATAAATAACCCAATTTGGAGACCGCATGAGATATTTGTTACTAATACCATTTTTATTATTTGCTCAAACTGGATTTGCAACTTCTGAGCAATATAACGTTCGAACTGAAGCAAGTTTTTGTAAATACAAACCAGGAAAAAGCTACGATGATGTTATCAAACATGCAAAAAAATATGAAAAGTTTCTTAAAGCAAATGGTTTGCAATATTCCAAAACCATCTTTACGCCAGTTTTAGCTGGAAAAACGGATCATGATTATGTTCTCTGGGGCACATGGCCCAATGGAGAAGAAATGTACAAAGAATATGGAGCTTATCTTAATGATTACGATGCCAAGGGTGCTGCAAATCCTGGTATATGTGATAGACAGGTTGCATTTCTAAATACAGCAGCATTGCACATGAGAATTCCTGTTGAAGAGCGCGATGACATTCAGATGGTTGATTTCAGATCTTGCAAATTTACAGATAATGCGTCATGGACCAAAATACTTGAGCTTGCTGCAGATAATGAAGAAGCAAATATAGAGCTTGGTAGAGATGGATTTGGAGTTCATTATTTGAGACCGTATAGAGGGTTTGATGCTGACACTCCATTCGATATGATTACAATGACTCACTACTATCATCGTAACAAGAGGGCAGAAGCAACTAAAACTTGGCCAGCAATTCGTGATTACAGGAGAGAGAATGGGTTTAATGATAGATGGAAAGAAAATATAGCTTCGTGCTCTCCAAGTAATCTTTACTCAATGGAATGGATATACAATACAAGCAATTAAACAGAATTTATAATAAAAAAAGGAGAGGTTAACCTCTCCTTTTTTATAAATATAAAATTGTTTTTAAAGTCAAAATGCTAAAATATTGCCATGAATATAAAATATGTTTCTTCTCCGATAGGCTTTTTTCAATCAACTTATAGTGATTTAGGCCTTAGAGAACTTCGTTTTTTTAAATCAATACAACCTGAATATCCCCACGATAGCTCTCTTCAAAAATATATTAATCAATTCTTTTCACCTAAGGGGTTGGATTCTCTTCCAGAGATCGATTTAATTGGAACAGATTTTCAACTAAAAGTTTGGAACGCTCTTTGTCAGATTTCTAGAGGAGCAACAGAATCATATCTTTCTATCGCAAAACAAATTGGATCGCCAGGAGCCTTTAGAGCAGTTGGAACAGCCTGCAAGATAAATCCGGTTCCTATTTTCATCCCTTGCCATAGAGTGATCAAGCAAGATCAATCAATTGGAGAGTTTGCCTTGGGTGCCGGTAATAAAAAAGCTCTTTTAGAAATGGAATCACTTTAATTATGTCGGCATACGAAACTATTATTCACCATCTTAATAAAGGTCTTAATGTGAAACATCTTTTTTTAGAAAATGAGAGCTCTATGCATAATGTGCCTCCAGGTTCTGAAACACACTTTAAGCTTGTTCTGGTATCTGATAATTTTTGCGGCCTTTCAAAAGTCCACAGGCATCAAATGATTTATAAAATTTTATTGGAAACAATGAAACAAATACATGCATTATCAATACAGGCATTTACTATTGATGAATATAATAAAAATCCTGTGATCCATGAATCACCGGATTGTTCAAATAAAAATTAAAAAAATGAATAGACTTTTCAATTATATTCTCTTAAGACCATTAATTAGCCTTATTTTTATTGGGATTATTTTTTTAATTTCATCGCCAGGACTGCAAAACTTTAAGCTTGACGCTTCATCTGATGCTTTGGTAATAGACGGAGATGAAGCATTTAAAATATATAGGGAGACAGGGGAGATTTTTGGTAATTCAGATTTTTTAATAATCACCTTTACCCCTAAAGCCGATTTATTTTCTAAGCAATCTTTGTCTGTGATTAAAAATCTTGATGAGTCACTGAGCAAGCTTCCCAATGTAGACTCTGTGTTAACAATTTTAGATGCCCCAATTTTTTTTCAACCCAAGGTACCACTTGCTGACTTGATGGATAGTCTTAAAACTCTTGAAACAGAGGGTTTGGATTTGATTGCTGCCAAAGAAGAAATTATCAACAATCCAGTATATTCCGAACTAATAATAAGTCCCTCTGGAGAGACTACTGCGATGCAGGTAACTTTAAAAGAAAACTCCTCTTATAGGTCTTTAATTCGAAAAAGGTATGAATTACAGGAAAAATCGATCCTCTCTAGCAGTGACCGCAATGAGCTTAAAAAAATAAATCGTCAAATATCTCAAATCAATAACGCTGATTCCATTCAAAGAGCTGAGGTTATTGCTAAGATCAGGGAACTTCTAGATGAGAGGCGCGATCAGGGAAAATTATTTTTAGGTGGCGCATCAATGATAGCTACAGATATGATGAGCTTTATTAAATCGGACCTCGCTGTATTTGGTGCAGGAGTAGCATTGGTATTTTGCTTAATGCTATACCTCTTTTTTCAGAACCTTTGGTTCGTTATTCTACCTCTCAGTAATGCATTAGTAACCACTGCATTTACTGCAAGCATTCTGGGTTTGATGGACTGGAAGATAAGTGTAATATCTTCAAATTTTATTGCGTTACTTTTGATACTAACCATCTCATTGACTGTTCACGTTTTGGTTAGATTTATAGAGGTCTGCAAGAGTGAAGAATCAATAGATCGAGCTATATATATAACTCTAAATCAGATGGTTATGCCATGCTTGTTCGCTGCATTGACTACAGCAATTGCTTTTTTATCTTTAATAATGGGTGATATTAAACCAGTAATAGAGTTTGGGAAGATGATGTCGGTTGGAATGATTTTTGCATTTATCTTTACATTCACATTTTTGCCAGCTGCAATGAAGCTACTGATTAGTTCTAAACAGGCTTCTTCACTGAACTTTATTAAAAAAATACCTACAAAATTAGCTTTTATTACTCTTAAAAATGGAAATCAGATAGCGCTATTATTTTTTTTAATTGCAGCCTCAATGCTTTATGGAATTTCAAAATTAGAAGTAGAAAATAGATTTATTGATTATTTCTCTCCAGAGACTGAAATATATCAGGGGATGTTATTGCTTGATCAAGAGCTTGGTGGAACAGCAACTTTAGAGATCTTGATTGATCAACCAGCTCAAGAAATTTTTGATGACTCACTGTTCGAAGATGATGATTTATTTGAAGACGATTTATTTGAGGATGATTCCAGTGAAGCATCTGGATACTGGTGGAATGCAAGCTCTTTATCAAAACTTGAATCTATTCATGATTACCTTGATAGCATTCCAGAAATGGGGAAGGTGCTTAGTGTGGCCAGCGGTATTAAATTAGCCAGATTGATTAATGACAACAATGATCTTAATGATTTAGAGCTAGCCTTGTTGCGATCAGTTCTACCCGAAGATATTAAAGAAACGCTTCTGTATTCATACATTAATGAAGATGACTCCAAGGTAAGGATATCTGCTAGAGTGCTTGAGTCTGCAAAAACACTAAATAGAAAAGAATTACTTGAAAAAATACATTTTGATTTAGAAAATAAATTTCAATTAGAGCCAAATCAATTTCAGGTAACAGGTTTGGCAGTTTTATATAACAACATGCTGCAGTCTTTATTTTCTTCTCAAATAAAATCTCTTGGATTGGTGTTTGGAGCCATTGGTTTAATGTTGCTGATTCTTTTTAGATCAATGAAAATCATGCTGATAGCGCTAACACCAAATTTAATTACTGCTGGTTCGGTTCTGGGTATGCTGGGAATCCTTGGAATTCCTCTAGACATGATGACGATAACTGTTGCTGCAATAAGCGTAGGTATGGCTGTTGATAATACCATTCATTATTTGTATCGATATAAAACTGAAGTTCAAATAAATCGCTCCCCAAGCGATGAAAGGATTTTAAATTCTCATAATTCAGTTGGTAGAGCAGTGTTTTATACAGCCACAACAATAGCCGCAGGCTTCTCTGTTTTTGCATTATCAAACTTTACTCCAACAGTATTGTTTGGCCTCTTCACAGCCTTTGCTTTATTGGTTTCTTTTTTTGCTTCGTTAACTTTGCTACCATTTCTATTGAATTTTTTTAAAGCTTTTGTACTCAAGGAGACATAAATGGCCGGTCCATTAAAAGGAATTACACTTGTCGAGTTTGCTGGTATAGGCCCTGGCCCATTTTGCGGAATGGTCCTTGCAGATTTAGGTGCTGAAATTATTAGGATCGATAGATCTTCGCAACATGGTCATGGTAATACCATTGACTTTCAACATCGATCTAAATCATCTTTATCAGCTGATTTAAAAAACCCTGATACAGTGGTCGAAATCAAAAAATTATTAACAAATGTAGATGGTTTGATTGAAGGTTTTAGACCTGGAGTAATGGAGCGACTTGGGCTGGGTCCCGATGATTGCTTGGCAGTTAATTCAAAATTAGTTTATGGCAGGATGACTGGTTGGGGTCAAGATGGTCCCTTGGCAAAAACAGCTGGCCATGACATTAATTACATTGCCCTAACAGGAGCGCTGGAAGCGATGGGTAGAAAAAATGAAACTCCTCCACCTCCCTTAAATTTAGTGGGTGATTTTGGCGGAGGAGGCATGTTTCTAGCTTTGGGCATAGTTTCTGCTTTATTAAATATTAAGAGCGGTGGGAAAGGGCAAGTTGTTGATGCGGCAATGGTTGATGGGGCTTCAGTTCTTATGTCTATGTTTTATGCTTTTAAAGCCTCTGGATTTTGGCAGGATGAGAGGGAGTCAAATATGCTAGATGGTGCAGCCCATTTTTATGACTCTTATGAGTGCGCAGATAAAAAATTTCTAGCCGTTGGATCTATAGAGCCTCAGTTTTACTCAATCCTTCTAGAAAAACTAGAAATTTCTGATCCAAAATTTCAAGATCAAATGAATCGCAACCAATGGCCAGAACTTAAATCTTTAATGCAAGAAAGAATAAAGCAGAAAACTCGTGATGAATGGGCGGCTATCTTTGATGGGTCTGATGCTTGTGTTGCCCCAATTTTAAGCTTGTCAGAAGCTCCGGAACATCATCACATGAAAGCAAGAAACTCATTTGTTGAGATTGATGGAGTTACTCAGCCTGCACCTGCACCAAGATTCTCAGAAACAACCCCAGAAATTCAACATTCCTCAGTGAAAGCTGGCCAAAACAATGATGAGATTTGTAAGAAATTTAACTTAGATAGATCTTGTTTTAGTTAAAAAACTTAACTGCATTATCATGCGTTGCTGAGCAAAGCTCCTCAACATCGACTCCTGTGAGCTTGCTAATTTCATTTGCTATATGAGGTAAATATTTTGGTTCATTAATATTTTTTGCCGGTTTGTCTGGAAGATTTTTAGGGATTAAGTAGGGGCAGTCAGTCTCTAACATCAATTTTTCTAAAGGTATGTTTTTAATTGATTGGCGTAGATCAACATTGCGCTTAGCATCACAAATCCAGCCAGTTAATCCAATGTATGCTCCTAGATCTAGGTAATCATCTAACTCTTCTTGAGTGCCAGTAAAACAATGGACAACAAACTTTGGAAAGTTGTTTAAATTTTCTTTAATTATTTTAATAAAGTCTTGGTGAGACTCTCTTTGGTGTAAGTAAAGGGGGAGATTAAGCTCTTTTGCAATATCAATATGCATTTTAAAAGATTCTCTTTGAATCTCAGGGGAAGAAATATTTCTAAAATAGTCTAAGCCAGTTTCTCCAATGGCATGCGGCTTACTGAATGCTAATTTTTTTAGAAGATCTTGATAGCCAATCTTAAGAACTTCTTTGGCGTTGTGGGGGTGAATGCCAGCTGAAATAAAGAATTTTTCAGGTGATGATTCCTGGATTTTTTTTATAGGCTCCAAGTCTTTTAAACTAGCGCACAACAGCACAAACTTGTTAACTTTTTGAATCTCAGCATTTTTAATAACAGTCTCTAAATTATCCTTAAAAGACTCATGTGTAAAATTACATGCAATGTCTATAAATCCAGCCATTTTTAATTTCTTTGAATTACAATTACCTAATTATCTATCAATATGAACCAATTTGAACAATTTCAATCTGCATTAAAGCTTGATCAAGTTTCAGAAAATATTTTTTCATTTACGCCTGATTCAAGATATTTTGTAGGTAATACCCCTCATGGAGGGTACCTTTTGGCGTTGATGAATAAAGCACTTTCATCAGTGCTTACTCATCCAAATTCAATTAATTCCAATGTATATTATTTAGATAGAACAGAACCAAAACCTGCTGAACTTCACGTTGAGGTTATTAGAACTTCAAGAGGTTCCTCAATGGGACAAGTCAGATTAATGCAGAATGGTAAATTAACCTGTTTATTTTCAGCTCTTTGCTCTGATTTTCAATATATGAAAGGGCATTCTGGTCTTGAAACCCCGCTGCCAGAAATTATGAATTCTGTTCCAGAAAACCAGTTTAAGGTGATGAATTATGAAAACTTCAAAGCAGGCTCTACCCCATCATTTATTCAGCAACTTGAAATGTCGGTTCATCCCGATCATGCATGGTGGGATAGAGATATCTCAATGGATGTCGCTGAAGCAAGATGCTCAGCTTTTCTTGAGTTAAAGGGCGGAGCGGCTGATACATTCGTGCTTTCATATCTGGCTGACATTTTGCCTCCTGTAGTGCAAAATAAATACGGCTCACTTGGGTGGGTTCCCACTCTTACGCTCACTTGCAACATTCGTCAGCTCCCTAAAACTAATCGTCTATTTATAGATGGTTTAGCAAAAGACATTAGCAATGGTTATTTTGAGCAAGACTGCAATATCTGGGATATGGACGGAAATTTAGTTGCCACTAGCCGTCAGCTTGCAAAAATCTTAAAATCAGAAGAAAAAATTTCTTCATAACTACCAAAGGAAATATTATGAAATTTAAAGGTACTAAAAATTATGTGTCTACTGAAGATCTAAGCATGGCAGTCAATGCAACTATTGCTTTAGAAAGGCCTCTTATCATAAAAGGTGAGCCAGGAACTGGAAAGACCCTATTGGCAATTGAAGTTGCCCAATCCCTGAACATGGAATTAATTGAATGGCATATTAAATCAACCACTAAGGCTTCACAGGGCCTCTATGAGTATGATGCCGTTACTAGACTTAGAGACTCTCAGCTAGGTGATGAGAGAGTTAAAGATATTAAAAATTACATTAAAAAAGGCAAGTTGTGGGATGCATTTGAATCTGATAAACAAGTTGTTTTGCTTATTGATGAAATTGATAAAGCAGACATTGAATTTCCCAATGATTTACTTCAAGAGTTAGATCGCATGGAGTTTTATTGTTACGAAACTGGTGAAACAATTAAAGCTAAAAAGAGGCCTTTGATTATCATTACTTCAAATAACGAAAAAGAACTCCCTGATGCTTTTTTAAGAAGATGCTTCTTTCACTATATTCAATTCCCAGATCGCTCAACAATGGAAGACATTGTTAAAGTTCACTATCCCAAAATCAAGAAAGCATTAGTCAAAGAAGCTTTGGATTTATTTTTTGATGTAAGAAAAATTCCTGGCATGAAGAAAAAACCTTCAACTTCTGAATTAATAGATTGGTTGAAGTTGTTAATGTCAGATGAACTGCCGGATGAAATCTTAAAAAATGCAGATACATCTAAAGCAATTCCTCCTTTGTATGGAGCTTTATTAAAAAATGAACAGGATGTTCAATTGTTAGAACGTCTTGCATTTATGTCAAGAAGAGAGCAAACAAAATAATTTAATGTTAATTAATCTTTTTCATACCGTTAGATCTGCTGGAGTGCCATGCACTCTGAGAGAGCTATTGGATTTATTGGGAGCTCTTGAAAAAAGACTCGCATTTGCAGACATGGAAGATTTTTATTTTCTTTCTAGAACTGTTTTGGTTAAAGATGAAAAGAACTACGACAAATTTGATAAAGCATTTGAAATTTATTTTAAGGGTATTGAAAAGTTAGAAGATATTTTTGAGGCGTTGATACCTGACGATTGGTTGCGCAAAGCTTTTGAAAAAGAATTAGATCCAGAAGAATTAAAAAAAATTCAATCTTTGGGTGGATTAGAAAAGTTGCTCGAGGAATTTAAAAAAAGGATGGAAGAGCAAAAAGAAAGACATGAAGGCGGAAATAAGTGGATTGGTACAAATGGTACCTCACCATTTGGTAATAATGGGCAAAATCCAGAAGGCATCAGAGTTGGTGGCGAGGGCGGCCAAAAGAAAGCGGTTAAAGTTTGGGAGCAAAGACAGTATCAAAATTTAGATGATTCAGTGGAAATAGGCACTCGAAATATTAAAGTGGCCCTCAGAAGACTGAGAAAATTTGCTCGTCAAAGCACAGATTATGAGTTAGATATGGACGGCACAATTAAATCCACTGCTCGAAACGCTGGGATGCTAGACATTAATATGATTCCTGAGAGAACCAATCATGTAAAAGTATTAATATTTTTTGATGTTGGTGGATCAATGGACCCCTATATTAAGCTTTGTGAAGAACTATTTTCAGCATTAAAAACAGAATTTAAACATTTAAAATATTTCTATTTTCATAATTGTGTTTACGAATCAGTGTGGGAAGACAATCGCAGAAGAACCCAAGAAAGATTTTTAGTTCAAGATATTATCAATAAATATAGTGCTGATTATAAAGTGATCTTTGTTGGTGATGCCACCATGGCCCCATATGAGATTACAAACGCTGGTGGAAGTATTGAGCATTGGAATGAAGAACCAGGGGGCGCAACCATCAAACGTCTATGCGAGCATTTCGATAGAGCTGCATGGTTGAACCCAGTGCCGGATGATCATTGGGACTATACCTCTTCTTTATGTATCATTAGAGAACTCATGGAGCAAAGAATGTTTCCATTAACTTTAAAAGGATTGGAAGACGGTATGTCGGAACTATCAAAATGAATACAATTAATACAACCCAAAGCAGTGGAATTAAATGGGGCCCATTTACTCTTCGCATTCCTTTTATTCATATAAAGTTTAGGGCTCCTGAATTTCTTCAAGGCTTAGTTATTTCTGGTGCAACTGCATTTGCAGCAGCTCCATTGGCGATGAAGCTTGGCCTAACATTCGAAGAGGCAGTTGCATTAAGCATGGTTGCTGGAACCTTTATTTCTGCAGGGCCCTTAATTTTTGGAGAGCCTATGGCACCTGGCTGGGTAACTCCAGCGGTTCCAATAGTGATGGGTGCTCTTGCAGCAGCTGGTTACTATGGCGTGCCACCTGATGGATCTGACACTTGCATTGGTGGAGTCTGCAAGTACAACCCAGAAGCTTTTCAATTTATGGCAGCAATGTGCTTTGAGTTCACAGCTTTAATTTTAATTCTTGGGCTGACTGGATGGGGAAAACTGCTAGTTGAAAAAATTCCAAATGGATTAAAGGCAGGTATTATTTTAGGAGCTGCCTTGGCTGCCTTCTATCAAGTGTTTTATGAAGATTTTGATGCTTACCTGGTGCAACCAGTCTCAATGACTGTTGCAATTATTCTTTGTGTTATTACAACTTTTTCAAACCCATTTAAAAAATTAGCTGTAAAAAATAGATTTTTTGAGGTTGTTGGCTCCTTGGGTCTATTACCAGGCTTTGTAATTGCTGGTTTGCTAGCTTTTATATTGGGTGAGCTTACTTTTAATATTGAATGGGGTTTTAAGATACCTGCGGTTATGAGTTTAATTGAAAAAACTTCGCCTATTTTTATTGGTTTACCTTCAGCTCAAATGTATGTTGATGCGTTGCCTTTGGTCATTATTGGTTACATGTTACTTTTTGGCGATCTAGTTACCGCTACAGAAGTTCTTAAGGATGCTCAAAAACATAGAGATGATGAAATCTTGCCAATTGACCTTAATCGATCACATCTATCGGTTGGAATCAGAAACTTATTGGCTTCTATAATTAATCCATTTTTTCCTACACAGGGAGCTTTATGGACTGGGGTTCATGTTGTTGTTGCAGAGCAATGGAAGAAGGGCCCCAAACAAATGCCATCAATTTTTGATGGAATTGGCTCCTATTACCTCATGGGCATTCCATTTTTGTATTTTACACTTCCCTTTGTTACTTTAATGCAGCCATTAATGGTAATGGCGCTTACTTTAACTCTGATATTGACTGGCTTTGCGTGTGCTTATGTTGCGATGTCAATTCCAAAGAAGAATTCTGAAATGGCTACTGCGTTATTGATTGCATTTTTTATAACCTTTTATAGTGCTTGGGTTGGTCTTGTTATTGGTCTCTTGCTATCAGTATTTGTTGATGGGCTGGATGAAGAGACAGCATGAGTCAGTTTGCTCTTGAGATCTCTGATCTTCAAAAAACCTATGACTCTGGAGTTGTTGCATTAAAAGGTATTAATCTTGCCGTTAAAGAGGGAGATTTCTTTGCTTTGCTTGGCCCTAATGGTGCAGGTAAATCATCAACGATTGGAATCATTGCTTCGCTAGTCACCAAAACCGCCGGCACAGTAAAAATTTTTGACATTGATACTGATAAAAATTTTCCAGAAGCAAAGCGCCTTCTAGGTGTTGTATCTCAAGAAATAAATTTTAATAATTTTGAAAAAGTTGTAGACATTGTCACGACGCAAGCTGGTTATTACGGGATTCCAATTAAAGAAGCAAAGCGTAAAACTGAAACTACTCTTAAAAGATTGGGCTTGTGGGAAAAACGAAATGAGCAAGCTAGAACACTTTCCGGAGGCTTTAAAAGAAGGCTAATGATCGCTAAAGCTTTAATTCATGAGCCAAAGCTTTTAATTCTTGATGAGCCAACTGCCGGAGTTGATATAGAGCTTAGAAGAGAGATGTGGGAATTCTTAAAAGAAATAAACGCCAATGGAACAACTATAATTTTAACCACTCATTACCTAGAAGAAGCAGAGCAATTATGTAAAAACATTGCAATTATTGATCATGGTGAGTTGGTTGAAAATACTTCAATGAAAGATTTGCTGAGTAGGTTAGATGTTCAGGGGTTTGTTTTAGATATAAATCAGTCTTTGGATGTTGCACCATCGATTTCAAATTTTGAAATTAACTTGCAGGATGCAACAACATTAAATGTTGCAATAAAAAGAGACCAATCTATCAACGATCTTTTTGATCAATTAACTGAGCAGGGCATTGAAGTCTCATCCATGAGAAATGAATCTAACAGGCTAGAAGAAATGTTTATAGAGATGGTTAAAAAGAATTGATTATGAAAAGAAGAAATGAAATTTTTATCTCACTCGTAACCCTCGTTCGTAAGGAAATTAAGCGTTTTTTAAGAATTTGGGTTCAAACTTTGGTTCCACCAGCCGTTACCATGTCTTTATATTTTGTCATTTTTGGTTCTCTTATCGGCCCAAGAATAGGTTCCATGGATGGTCTTGATTATATTCAGTTCATGATACCTGGGTTAATTATGATGTCCGTAATTACTAATTCTTACGCAAATGTTGTCTCTTCCTTCTATTCAGTGAAATTTCAGAAATCCATTGAAGAACTCCTTGTATCGCCAATGCCCAATTGGGCAATTTTAGTTGGATTTATTATGGGTGGAGTTTCTAGAGGTGTTTTAATTGGATGCATTGTGTTTTGTGTTAGTCTGTTTTTCTATCCATCATTCACAATTGTTAATCCCGCATTAACCATTACTGTTCTATTTTTAACCGCCATTCTTTTTTCATTAATGGGTTTTATTAACGCAATTTTTGCAGATAGCTTTGATGACATTTCAATTATTCCAACCTTTGTCTTAACGCCTTTGATATATTTGGGTGGAGTTTTTTACTCTATTAATATTCTTCCAGATGTGTGGAGAAATATTTCAATGGTAAACCCAATGCTTTATGTAGTTAACACCTTTAGGGAGGGCATGCTGGGAGTAAGTGATGTTTCTATACCATTTGCGCTATCTATGATTATTTTCTTTATTGTGCTTTTAAGCTCTGCATGCTTGTTATTACTTCATAAAGGAATTGGAACCCGCCAGTGAAAACTAAATATTTAGGCAAACCAAATAACCCCAAGACTGATTCATATTCGCCTAATTTCCTAGATTCTGTCGAACGCCATTCTATTGATATGGGTAGTTTTTATGGACTTGATTATTGGAATGCATATGAATTTTCATACCTGAATGCAAAAAACCAACCTGTCTTTGAATCATTGGAAATTAAAGTTCCAATGAATTCTTTGGTAACCGTGGAATCTAAATCTTTAAAAATCTACCTTGCCTCTTTTTACAATAAAAAATTTAATAACTCAGCCAAAGCATGTAAATTAATTGAAAAAGATTTGGGTAAGCTTTTGCAATCAAAAGTTTCAGTCACAAAAAAAGTTAAATATGAAAACTCGCCAAAAGCAGTTTTGCTAAATCGCGCAATTAATAAAATAAAGAAAAATACCATTATTAAATTTGAGGGCTTTCGATCTATTTGTCCTGTCACATCGCAGCCAGATTGGGCCACTATTTATCTTCATTCTTCCTCAAGCGCTATTGAACCAAAGCCAGTTATCAAGCTTTTAAAATCCTTTAGACAAAGAGGGGATTTTCATGAAGCATGCATAGAGTCTATTTTTTGCACTCTTGCTCGTAATTTTCTCATCAAAGATTTGACTGTCTTTGGAAGATTTTTAAGAAGAGGAGGCATAGATATCAACCCCATTAGATCCTCTTCAAAGAAGCTACTTTTTAAAAATTTTCGAGACCATAATCAATAATCTTAATTATTAAGATTAGTTAGTTGCTTGCTGGTCTAGCATTGGCAATATTTTAACTCTTACCTCTTTTTCCACCATCTGGTGACCCAGCTTGTTTGGGTGAATGCCATCATCTTGCATTAGGTCTAATGCCACCATTTCTTTGATTGATCCCTTGATGAGCTCCAAATTAAATTTTACTGCTAAATCAACAAACATTTTTTCAAAGCTATCTGTGTAGAGCTCTCCATAGTTAGGGGGCAACTCTACTCCAACTAAAACAGTTTCAGCGCCAGTTAATACAATCATCTCAATCATTTTTTCAAGATTTTTTAGAACCACTCTTTTGATTGACATGCCTCTTAACCCATCATTACCACCAAGCTCCAATATCACAATTTTTGGTTTGTGCTCACTGAGTAATTTTGGAAGTCTATAAAGGCCTCCAGAGGTTGTATCACCACTGATGCCAGCATTGATTACTCCAAAATCTATATTATTATTTTTAATACTCTGTTCTAGAAGCGACGGCCATGATTCATCGTATTTCACTCCATATCCTGCGCTAAGACTATCTCCCAAAACAACAATTGTATTATTAAGTTCATCTGATTGATTTTCAGAATTTACTGTGGATGAAACAGACAGTAAAATGACAAAAAATACCATTAGGCGCAAATTGAAAGACTTAATTTTAGAAGTTAAAAACATTACCAAAGAAGTTAACAGTCCTGAGGGGCTTTTGACAATAGTTAAAGATATTAATTTATCCGTTGAGCAGGGCAAACCCATTTCTTTGGTTGGCCCATCAGGATCTGGAAAAACTACTCTGCTTGCCATAATGGCAGGACTTGATTTACCAACAAGAGGTACAGTAACTCTTTTGGGGTCTGAAATAACTGCTCTTGATGAAGATAAGAGAGCTCAAATTCGCGGCAAGGATGTTGGGTTTGTTTTTCAGTCATTCCATTTAATGCCAAGGTTATCTGCACTAGACAACGTGATGCTGCCTCTTGAAATTTCAGGTGACCCAAATGCAATGGGTAAAGCCCAAGAAGCTCTCGGCCAAGTAGGGCTTGCTAAACGGTCTAAACACTTCGCAACTCAGCTCAGCGGAGGTGAAAAACAAAGGGTTGCTATTGCTAGGGCCATAGTCAACAAACCAAAAATTTTATTTGCAGATGAGCCAACTGGCAACTTAGATAAGAAAAGTTCTGGCGCGATTACTGACCTTTTATTTTCAATCAATGAATTAATTAACACAACTCTAGTTTTGGTAACCCATGATTTAGTTTTAGCTGAAAAATGTGACGAAGTCTTCGAGTTATCTGATGGTTGTCTATTGTGATCAGAGGTTTTATTTATGGTCTGAAAAAATTTTGGTCAGAAGTATTCAATGGTGATTTATTAATACTATCTTTCTCCATTGTTTTGGCTGTGACCTCTATTTCAAGCGTTGGATTTTTAGGAGATAGGCTGCAAGCTTCTATGCAGCTTCAAGCATCAAGTATTCTTGGGGCAGATCTTGTTCTTCGTTCAGCCACAGAAATTGACTCCGAATATCTCAATATAGCTGCATCTAAAGACCTACGTTCTGCTGAGACAATTACATTTTTAAGCATGGTTATCGCCAATGGAGACAATCTACTTACTTCTATTAAAGCAACGACTGGCAGTTATCCATTGAGGGGGGAGTTAATTATTACAAACTTTTCGGGCCAGCGAATTCAACACTCAGGCTCTCCTCCATCCGGTCACATTTGGATAGAAAGCAAGGTGTCTGAATCCCTAGAATTAACTCAATCAGATGAGCTCACCATTGGTAAAAAAACTTTTAAAGTTGATGGGATCATTGAAGATTACCCTGATCGAAACTCAAGCTTCGTAGGCTTTTATCCAATCGCTATTGCTAACATTGAAGATGTTGAGGCTATGGGAGTCATTCAAACTGGAAGCAGGGTAGTCTATAGAAATCTTTTTATCGGATCCAATCAAAACCTAAATCAATTTGTGGATGCTCTTGGTGAGATACCAGCAAGCTTGCGAGTACAAAATGCAGACGACGCTGGAGATAATTTAGGAGAGGCTATTGGCAATTCAACAACATTTTTTAATCTAGCCAGTTTGTTTACAATAATTATTGCTGTTATTGCAGCAATGATGGCAGTTAGAAGATATGCAGATCGGAATCTTCTTCATACCTCCCTGATGAAAGTATTTGGCGCATCAAAATCTTTTATCTTAGGGCATCAAATTATGCAGCTTTCATTGATTGTTATTTTTGCAACTGTTATTGGCTTGATGTGTGGTTACGCTTTGCAGTTTCTGCTAGTTGAGACACTTCAGGGAATTCTCAGTGCAGATTTGCCCCCACCTTCATACAAACCAGTTATCCTTGGTTTCGTAACAGCAACTTTTGTAGTTTTTGGTACAGCATCGCCATATTTAAAAATCCTGGGTGAAACCCAGCCCATTCGAATTTTAAGAAATGACTTCTCCATTAAACTTTCAAATAATTTAATAATTTATTCTGTAGCATTTTTTACAATGTTTAGTTTCTTGGGAATCTTATTTCAAGACATCCAGTTGATTGCATACATTGCAATCACATTAATTCTAGTAACCATGGCTTTGTATCTTTTAGGCAGGCTATTAATTTATATACTTTCTTTTGTAACGTTTTCAAATGGTATAGGTTGGAAGCTTGGCCTCAAAAATATTGTTCAGCGAGGCAACGAAAGCATTTTGCAAATAATAATTTTTGGGCTTTCATTGTTATTTTTAATCGTGCTGGCTGAAACTCGAACAGATTTAGTGGATTCTTGGGGTGAAACTCTAGATGAGGACACGCCTAATTATTTCTTATTTAATATCCAAGAATACGATTTAGAGCCTATTGATGAATATTTTAAAAATCAGGCAAGCATTGCCCCAACTTTTACCCCTCTAATTCGAGGGAGGCTGCTATCAGCGAAGCGCCCCAACTCAGAAGAAACAAATTTTGAGAATCTCATGGAAAGAGAAGCCAATTTGACATGGCAGACTTCTCTGCCATTAAGCAATAAAGTAGTTGATGGCCAGTGGTGGGATGAAGATAGCACCGTTTCAGAGGTTTCAGTAGATAAAGAGATTGCGGTCTCTATGAATTTAGAGATCGGTGATGAGTTAAATTTTTCAGCTGGAGGCAAAACATTTACTGCATCTGTTACCAGTTTTAGAGAAATAGAATGGCAAAGCTTTTCGCCTAATTTCTTTTTTATATTATCACCCACTCTTGGAAAAGATCTCCCAAACTCCTACATAACAAGCCTTAAGGTAGGTGAGAACAAAAAAATCATGAGTAATTTCATTGAGCGTTTTCCAACTATTACAAGCGTTGATTTAGAAGCAGTTATCAATCAAGCAAAAGGCTCCATAGCAAGCGCTTCACTGGCCGTGCAATATATTTTTCTATTGACCTTAGTGGCTGGAGTTTTAGCGTTAATAGCTTCAATTTATTCAAACAGAGATCAGCGAACTAAAGAAACAGCAATCATGCATGCAATTGGCGCAAGTCGTCTAACTATTTTTAAATCAGCAGCATCCGAGTTTTTTATTCTTGGGCTTTTATCTGCATCGGCAGCTATCATCTTTGCTACTATCCTATCATCAGTAATTTTTTATCAATTTTTAGATCTTATCTATTCTCCGAATTTATTCATTCTTGCGATTAGTTTCTTTGTTGCCATTAGCTTTATCTTTTTGGCTGGCATTATTTCTATTAAAGGTACGATCTATGCTTCGCCCATGATTACTTTGCGTGATAATTAATAAGCAGCACCTTTGTTGCGCCAAAAATTTTTAGTTCATGTAAAATGCATCTTCCGGAGAGATGGCAGAGTGGTCGATTGCGCTACCTTGGAAAGGTAGTAACTGGGCAACTGGTTCCGGGGTTCGAATCCCCGTCTCTCCGCCAATCTTAATTCATGTCTTTTAAAAGATTTCTAAGTGACATGCTCGCAACATTCGTATAAAGTTTACATATATTTTTAATACACACACAGCTACCATGACTAATTTCTACGAAAATATTAAAGATGCCTTGAGCATGCTTAATGGTTTGGAAAAAGATTTAAACATTAGACACTTTACTCCTAATGAGCTTAAAGTCTTTTACACAATTATTATTCAATCAGCATCGAGCGAAAGTGGATCCAATATCACAGAAATTGTTGATAACTCAGGAATGTCTCGTTCCACAGTTTATAAAACTTTAAAAAAATTAACTAATGCAGGAATCATCGGCTTAACTCAGTCACCAGACGATGGTCGAGAATCATTGGTTACATTAAATAGCATTTCTTAAACCCCTACTTGAAAAATTTTTTTACAGTTTCCTTAACTTCTTTTGTCTTTTCATCAGCTCTTTGGATTATTTGGTCTTTTTTTGTTGTTCAAATAGAGGGAAACCCTAACTGGCTGGGAAGTGTATTTTACTTACCACATGCAGCAAGGATCTTATGTATAGTTTATTTTGGCTGGAAAGCTATTCCAGCTCTATTTCTTGCCGAGCTTTGGGGTCCAAACTTTAGTCTTTTAGATATCGACAGCCTGATCAATGTTATACCAGGCTTGCTAAGTGTACTTTCAGTACCATTGGCACTGCAGACTCTGCATTTGTTTGGTTTTCCTTTAGGCAATACTTCTGGAAGCCCACTAAATAAAAGAAACTATAAACACATTGCCTTAATAACTATGATTTCAGCAATATATAACTCTCTAATGGTTAATCTGATGCTTACAAGGTTTTCTATGAGTTCGAGCGAGATAGGTATCGATCAAGTTGTTAGATTTTTTGTCGGTGACATGCTGGGCACAACAATAGTCTTGATGTTCCTAGTAATTAGTCTAAGACCACTTTTAAATTCAAAGAAAGTTAACTAGTCGCTATCCACTCATCAATAATATCTTCCAAGATGAAGAGTGGGACAATACCTTGATCTAAGACGACCGTATGAAATTTTCTTATATCAAATTTTTCACCTAATGCATCCTTAGCCTTCTTTCTTAGCTCTAGTATTTTTAACATACCCATTTTGTAACTGGTCGCCTGTCCTGGCCAAACTATGTATCGCTCAATCTCAACTCTTACCTCTGTATCAGACATCCCAGTTGTTTTTTTCATGTAAGCCATTGCTTCTTCTCTGGTCCATCGCTTGTAATGCATTCCTGTATCAACAACCAATCTATTGGCTCTAAACATTTCACTTTGAAGAACTCCAAGCTCGTCATAGAGATTTTTTGTCATGCCAACCTCAACAGCCAATTGCTCGGAATACAAAGCCCATCCTTCTGTAAAAGCAGAGGTTCTGTAACCCATTTTTCTATAAAGAGTTAAATCTTCATTTTCTTGGTTTAATGCAATTTGAAAGTGATGACCTGGTACTGCCTCATGGAAGGTCAGTGTTCTCATCCCAAAGGTAGGAGTTTGCTTAATGTCATAAAGATTTGCATAAAACACTCCAGGACGCGAACCGTCTAGGGCAGGGGCTTGATAGTATCCTCCTGCAGCAGTTTGTTCTGAGTATTCAGGTATTGCTCTTACTTCTACCGGGCTTACTGGGAATCTTGCAAAGTATGGCCTAACGTCTTCTTCGGCTTCTTTAACCATCTGATTGTAGTCAGCAACAACAATCTCTTTTCTGTCAGGCGTATCTGGGTATAAGAAATCTGGATTCTCATTCAGATCATTCATCATTTCTCCAACAGGCTTATTAACTTGATAGCCAAGCTGAAGAAAAATTTCTTTCATTCTTGCGCCAATACGATCAACCTCTGAGAGTCCTATTTGATGGATCTCTTCGGCACTGTAATCAGTGGTTGTATATGATCTTAGTCTTGCTTCATAAAATGCATCACCATTTGGTAAAGACCAAACTCCATGATTCATATTTGCATATTCATAATTAGATTCAAAAAAACCTAAGATAGATTTAAATCCTGATTTCACATCCGATGCAATGACCGAGCTTAATGCAGTTTTTAGCTCTTCAGATTTTTGTTCGTCAATATTCAATTCATCCACTTTTCTTGCAAAGACCTGCATCAAAGGATTGTCTGAATCCTCATAAGCAATTAATTCTTTGAGCTGAGTGATCACATGATCAAAAACATATTTAGGGGCAAAGATGCCTAATTTTTTCTGTTCTTCTAACCAAATTAAATTTGCATTCAATGACTCATCAAACTTCTCAACTCTTTTGATGTAATCAGATGCTTCTCTCAGATTTCTGACTGGGTGCGTATCAGTCATAAACTCAACAAGACCCAGGTGATTCCCACCAATTTGATTAAACGGGTATGAATGATATCTAAAGTTTTCAAACTCATTGATATTGTTCTCAGTGTCAAAGATAGCAATCTTTTGGGTTACCTTTTGTATGTCTGTTAATTTTGAAGAATCGTACCTCTTTAGCATTGATAGATGATCTAAACTGTCTTGATAATCCTCATCACCATCTTCTAAGGTTCTGATGGATAATTTTTGGTTATGCTTCAAGACAGCATTATATTTATCAAATATTCCTATGTACGTCATAAACTCTGGAGAATCCAAAAGACCCATTGTTAATTCCTTAGCGAGATAGTGATCAATAGAGTAGGGTTTCATTGCAAATAAATTAATCATGTAAAGTGAAATGATGGCTAGGCCTAAAAGAATTGTGTAGCCGATATATTTAAGTGTTTTCACCATGATGATGTTCTCCTGAGATTCTAATGATTAAGGTTTCTTTATATTATCATTTAAGGTTTAATTTATAAATGATCAAGCCATTCCATTTAGCCATTCCAGTTACAGATTTAGCTAAAGCAACTAGCTTTTATGAATCTGCGCTCGGCTGCTCTCGAGGAAGGGAGGATGAGCATTGGATAGATTTTAATTTATATGGACATCAATTGGTTTGTCATCTTTCTGATGCGGATTCAATGCAGATAAATAATTCAGTCGATGGCGATAATATTCCGGTCCCTCACTTTGGTGTGATTCTTGATTTTCAAGAGTTTGATGCATTAGTTGAAAGACTGAGAAAAAACAATCAGGAATTTATCGTTGAACCTCGCACTCGATTTAAAGGAGAAGCTGGCGAACAAAGAACTATGTTTATATGTGATCCTAGTAATAATGCGATTGAGTTTAAGGCTTTTGCAAATCTTGATAATTTATTTAAACCTTAATAAACCCCTTAGATATAATGTTTTATCATTGTTCGTTCTATTAGTTGACAATTCAGTGCATTTATTATTTAATACTGTACATACATACAGTAAAATATGAAATTATGAATAACTTAGTAAATATAAAACAGTCAGATCCAATCTTCGAAGAGTTCGAAGCCTTTGTAGATAAAAATGCTGGAATCAAAACAATTGCATTTAAATACTTTGGTGCTGATGTAGAAAAAGCAACTGAATACTTGGAATTAGAAATGAACGAAGATGCTCCTAGCTCTTTAAGTCAAGTCATACCTGTTATGCAGCCAGTAGAGTATTACCAACCAGAATTATTGCATTAGCAGAGAAGAATGCTCTTAGTCTTTTCTTCTAAGAATTTCTATATATACTTTTAATAAGTTGTCGCATATTTAAATTTCCAAGGGGATTTCAATATGCTTGTTTTAATACCCTTATCTCAGGAGGTGATCTTATTAGTATTTACAAAACATTAGAAAACAGAGGGCTTGCCTTTTGACAAGAGGTAAAACTCTGAATTCGCCTACCAGACTTATATAACTTTGGTAGTTAGAAGCCTCCTTCGGGAGGCTTCTTTTTTTCTCCTTCTTCTCTAAATTATCTTCTATCTTCAATTTGAATTTATCTTTATAATTCTGCAATTCATAAACATCATTCAAATACCTTTTATACATGGAATTAAAAAATTGGATTCTTTTAATCTTATTGGGCGCTGTCTGGGGAAGTGCTTTTATGTTTATAAAAATTTCAGCTGACGATTTCGGCCCAATTTTATTGGTAAATCTTAGGCTGCTTCTTGCTGGAGCCTTGTTCCTTCCTTTTTTATTGCAGAAGAAATACTTAGCTTATTTTAAATCTCATTTTTCTGGCATTCTGATCTTAGGCATATTTAGTAATGCATTTCCATTTACCATGTTTTCCTATGCGTCTCTTGGTGCTACCTCAAACATGCTGGGTATTCTAAATGGCACGACAGCTTTTATGACCATGGTAGTTGCATACTTTTGGCTAAAAGAAAGTATTACACCAAAGCAGATATTTGGAATTATTTTAGGTTTTCTGGGAATTCTCATTTTGGTAAATCCTGCCAATGGTTCCGCAACTTTGGGTGCTAGTGGATTTGCGCTGGTTGGAGCTTTGTCTTATTCCTTTTCAGGGGTTTATATACAGAAATACCAATTGAATGCTAATAAATTTGTATTAATAGGCTGGGCCATGCTTTTTGGTGGTCTATTTTTAATCCCTCTGTCATTTTTCAATCTTCCTGATCAGATGCCAGACAATAATGCTATTGCTGCTTTGTTGTGGCTTGGCATCGTATCAACTGGAATCGCTTACCTTGGTTACATTAGATTGATTGAGCAAATTGGCGCGGTTAGAACATCAACAGTAACTTATTTATTGCCTGTGTTTAGTATTATCTGGGGATCAATATTTCTGCAGGAAAAAATTACTTGGATCATTTTTGGTGGCTTTATTTTTGTTATGATTGGAATGTATTTTGCAAACAATAAAAAAAACATCAAAGCTCTAGAAAATTAATATGACCTACACAGAAGAGCAGCTTGCTTTAGCAAATGAGCAAATACCAAGGGTCGACTTAAACGAATTCAATAACGACAAAAATACAAAAGTTATGGTTGATGTCAGGCAGTTAGAAGAGCTAGAGGCTTCAGGAACCATTAAAGGCTCAATGCATATACCTAAGGGTGTTATTGAGTTCAGGGTAAACAACAACGAAGACATAGACCTTGAAACATCTATCTATGTATTTTGCGCCATAGGTGTTAGATCAGCATTGGCCGGCCATAATTTAAAAAAAATTGGTTACACAAACGTATTTAATCTTGTTGGTTTTCAAGATATTCTAGACCAAGGTGCTGAGATTGAGTTATTAAATAATTAAGGAGTATAGATATTATGTTTAGTCATATGATGGTTGGAGCAAACGATATAGAAGAATCTAAAGTTTTTTACGATGCAGTGCTAGGAACTCTTGGCTGCAAGCCAGGTATTTTATCCATGAATCTGTCTGATCAAAAAAGGTATATGTATATTCATGAAAAAAATATTTTCATTATTACTGAACCTATTGATGGTAACCCAGCTACTCATGGCAATGGTGTAACTGTTGGTTTTAGTGTTGCTGACGAAGCTACTGGCGATAAGTGGCACGAAGCTGGCTTAAATGCTGGTGGAACAACTTGTGAAGATCCTCCAGGCATTAGAGAGGGAATGGGTGTAAAAATGTATTTAGCTTATCTCAAAGACCCTTCAGGCAATAAAATTTGCGCACTAAAAAGACTCGGCTAATACCCAGCGGCTTGACCGTCTTTGCGGCTTTCTGAAGCACCGAAGTAGACATTATCTTTAAGCATGATGGCTTGATAGCCACCAAAAATACCTTTTTCGTATTGTATTTTATGGCCAAGCTTTATTAGCTCATCTTCTATTTTAGAGCCAAACCCTTTTTCTAGGCTTAAAGACCCTCCGTCTAGCATTACTTCATCGGTTGGTTGCGATGAGCCGCTATGCACTATCCTTGGAGCATCTCCAGCCTCCTGAAGATTCATTTCAAAATCAATCATATTAATAATAATTTGAGCATGAGCTTGAGGTTGTGTTGCGCCTCCCATAACTCCAAAGCTCATAAAGGGGTTACCATCCTTGGTTACAAACGCTGGAATAATAGTATGGAAAGGGCGCTTGCCTCCTACCAAAGCATTCTTGTGTGATGGGTCGAGGCTAAATAGCTCGCCTCTGTCTTGAAGCATAAATCCAAGACCTGGTGGCATCATGCCTGAGCCCATGCCACGATAATTACTTTGTATGAGTGAGATCATATTGCCGTATTGATCCGCTGCAGTTAAATAAATGGTGTCTCCATTTTTTAGAATCCCAGGCTCATCTGTTATTGCCGCCTCAGTAAAATTGATATTTTTTGCTCTTTCTTTGGCGTAGTCCTTTGAGATTAATTCTTGAACAGGAATATCCGAGAAGCTAGGGTCGGCATAATATTTTGCACGATCAGCAAAAGCTAACTTCTTTGCCTCTGTAAATAAGTGAATATATTCAGAGCTGTATAACCCCATTTTCTTTATGTCGAAGTCTTCTAAAATATTAAGAATTTGCAAGGCTGCTATGCCTTGTCCACTGGGCGGTAACTCCCATACATCATAGCCACGATAATTTGTAGAGACTGGCGGAGTCCATTCTGAGTGAAAGCTCGAAAGGTCTTCGTAGCTTAAAAACCCACCCTCAGATTGAATGAAGTCAGCCATGGTCTGAGCGATATCTCCTTCATAGAATCCAGCTCTCCCTTTATCAGCAATTGTTTGCAATGTTTTTGCTAGCTGAGGATTCTTAAAGATTTCGCCTTTTGCTGGCGTCTTTCCATTTTTAAGCCATAGCTCACTAAAGTTTGGATAATCTTTATATCTGCCTGCAGATCTCTCTAGGTAATAAGCAATTGTTTCTGTAACCGGGAATCCGTTGATCGCATAATCAATCGTTGGTTGAAAAAGAGTCTTAAATTCTTGGTTGCCAAATTTTTCATGTAATTTAACCCACCCATCAACTGCTCCAGGCACGGTGACCGGGAGAGGTCCGTAAGAAGGAATCTTGTTTAAGTTTTGAGACTTTAAATAATTGATTGAAATATTCTTTGGGGCAGGGCCGCTGGCATTTAATCCATGGAGTTTCTTGGTCTTTGCATCCCAGATAATTGCAAACAAGTCACCGCCAATACCATTTCCTGTTGGCTCCATTAAGCCTAATGCAATATTTGCTGCAATAGCGGCATCAATTGCAGTGCCTCCCTTTTTAAGAATATCTAAACCTATTTGTGTTGCAAGAGGATGGCTCGTTGCCACCATTCCATTTTGACCAATCACCTCTGATCGACTGGCAAATGCCTCGCCAGTGATTCTGTCATAACCATTCGCTGTCATAGCAAGCATCCCCAATATAAGAGTTAAAAAGCAATGTTTTATTTTTAAACATACCTTGATGATTTTATTTTTCATGCTTAAGATATTAACTCACATATTTAATCGGAGTAAAAAAATAATGATGAATTTAAATAAATTACTTGCAGTCATGGCTATTGTCTTTCCTATGACCATTGCAGCTTTTGAAGTTACTGGCGATCATTTTAAAGATACTTTTAAAATTACATCAGTTACAGCTCACGAGGATGGCACATCTTTTAACGCAGAGAGCGATTCAGCAGGGCAGTATGGAAAAGTTTACTTAACTTACAATTTGAAATCTTCCAATAGCAGCAGAAATTCTGGGACATGGATTGGTTATGGAAGAGGCATTAGTCCAGAGGGCAATTTAGCCATAGGCAATCTAATGGGAGTTTGGACAAGAGATGGATCTATTATCTCTATTAAGTCTCTTGATGAGGTAACAGATGGCATTAACTTTTTGCAAGGAACAATGAACCTTATTTCTGGTGAAATCAATGTGGAGGTTTACAAGGTAGATTAACTCCATGCAATTTTAAGAAAAGCCGCTTTTTAGTGGCTTTTTTATTGGCACGCCCGGAGAGATTCGAACTCCCGACCCCTTGGTTCGAAGCCAAGTACTCTATCCAGCTGAGCTACGGGCGCATGATTGATTGGGTATTGTAAAAGGATTATCGACAGTTTTGACAAAAACCTTTTGCTTCTAAAATTTCCTCGGTAATTTTAAACCCTTCTTGATTGGCTCTTTTAGAAATTTCATTTGTTGCCTTATGAGAATGGAACTCAATGGCTTTTTTGCATTTAAGACAAATCAAAAATTGAGCTACGTGAGGGCTCTCTTCGCCATCGCATGCTATGTAAGTATTATCGGTTTCAATGCGATGAGCGAAACCATTGGTGCACAAAAAGTCTAATGCTCTGTAAATAGTTGCAGGTTTAGCTGAAGAATCTTTTTTGTGAATGTGCTCTAAGATTTCATAAGCAGTTTTTGGCTTTTTTTGACCGATCAGAGCAGACATGATTTTAGTTCTTGATGGAGTTAAGTTTAGCTTTCTGTTTTCACAAAGCTCTTGAACTCTTTTGATTGTAATCGAATGACTCATTTGAATTTAATAATAACCCGACGAAACTCCAACAGCTACCTCTAAACTTTTTAGGGGTTGAAGATTTTAGTTTTCATCAACATAATAAGAGTGCACTTTCTTAGGGGTCATTGATGTATAAATTGTTTTTCACAGCATGTTTTGTCTTTTTTATTTCCAGCTGCTCAAAGCCAGTTGAGGATGTTCCTCAAGATGGATTTTTAAACATAGAAGAAGCAAGAATTGGTTTTGCTAGTCAGCCTTCTCTTGACTGGGACTTTCAAGCCGTTGATCCATACCTAAATATTAATCCTGAAAGTAGCTCTCAAAGAATTCCCTTGTTTGGGGACCTTCATGTTCA
>ENA-OREB01000077-OREB01000077.1-marine-metagenome-genome-assembly--contig:-NODE-77-length-52608-cov-5.299823_pt1 | contig 52608 bp, 50 predicted proteins | sample MGYA00248625_ERZ508552 | MGnify/ENA primary metagenome ERZ508552 (study PRJEB26219, sample SAMN06267888) | marine metagenome | isolation source: Monterey Bay, California, USA | place: USA:Monterey Bay...
GCTTCTTCTGCTGCTTCTGCTTCAGGAGCTGATTCTTCTTCTGCTGGAGCTGCTTCTTCTGCTACTTCTGCTTCAGGAGCTGCTTCAGCTTCTTCTTTGGCATCAGCTTCTGCTTGAGCTGCAAGTTCTGCTACTTTTTGAGCTGCTAAAATTTCTTTCTTCTCTGTTCTTTTGGCTTTTTTAGCTTCTAATTTTGCTTGGAGGTCCTCTGGAGAAAGACGTGCATCTTTAACTAACTCAGATACTTTGTCTGAAGCTTGGGCGCCTTGAGTAACCCAATGATCGAAACGCTCTAGATTAAATCTCAATCTTTCTTCGGAACCTTTAGCTGAGGGATTAAAAAATCCTAAGCGTTCAATGTATCCGCCATCTCTAGGTTTTCTGGAGTCGGCAACCGTTATAAAGTAATAAGGGTTTTTTTTCGCTCCGCTTTTTGCAAGTCTAACTACTACCATATTTTAAATTTTGTTTTTGTATCTATAAAAAAGATTTGTATTTTAGGGTAACCTTGATAAATTTGATAGTGTTAATATATAAACAATAGAAAAAAAATAATACAGTGTCATTCACCTCCTCCACATTAATTGCAATTTTTGCATATTTTATCTCTAGACTAGTTCTTGGATCATCCAAACAGGTGTTTGCTGGCCTCCTAATTTCTCTTTTAATTATTGCAGGGTCCATGATTTATTCTTATGGATTAACAATTCTGGCAGCTCATCTATTTATTACTGGTTTCAGCGTTGCGGTTTTAGTTATTACTTTTTTTGAAACCACCCTATTAGAAAGACACATTACGAAAATTAAAAAAGGTGAGGTAGGATCAAATACAAAATCTGTAGAGCAAGAATACAGTGAAATCTTTGAACTGATTGGAATAGGTCTTCTTTGCATCAGCCTATCTCTCCTTTCGGGCATCATCATTAGCAGTGCTTTTTCACTTGAATTAATCTTTAAAGGTATTTTTACTGTCTTTGCTCTCATTATCTATCTGCTCACCTTTCTAGGTGTAAAATTCGCCAGTCTTAAGGTGAAATATGCGGTTAGAGGTATAATGCTATCCTTTGCTATGGTAATTCTTGCTTATTCTGTCAATTCTATTTTTGTAACTAACTACCTTTAATAATTTCTTGGGAACTAATTCAATATCTTTTTTGCTAGCAGCGCTATTAGTACTGCTGATTTTTTCTGCGTTTTCTTCTGGCTCAGAAACTGGAATGATGGCTTCTAATAAGGTAAAACTTCGAAACTTATCTAAAAAATCAAAAGGCGCAAAAAGAGCTCTGATGCTTCTGAAAAGACCAGATATTCTTCTTGCATCCATATTAGTAGGAAATAATTTTGCAAATATCTTAGCTTCTGCTTTGGTAACAATTTTAATGATTGATTACTTTGACGGAAATGTTTTATTGGGCTCTGTGATCTTAACGCTTATCATTTTAATATTCTCAGAAATCACTCCAAAGACCATTGCAAGCGTTCACCCAGAAAACTTTGCTATTAAATCTTCGTGGATACTGAAAGGCTTGGTTTGGATTTTTAAACCTTTAGTTTGGTTGACCAATATAGTGAGCTCGAGATTATTAAAATTTCTAAATGTAGACCCTATGGAGTCTGCCTCAAATGACAACTTGAATTCAGATGAGCTGAGAACTTTGCTTGATGAACATGGAGAACTAATTCCAAATCAATCAAGAGCTATGCTGTCTTCTATTCTTGGTATGGAAGAGCTTACTGTTGAAGATATTATGACCTCTCATGCTGAGATTATGGGGATTGATTTAAATCAAAGCATTGAAGCTGCTCAAAAGGTTATTACCTCCTCTTACTATAGTCGTTTACCTGTTTTTAAAGGTTCTATTGATAGCATCGTAGGAATGTTGCATCTTAAGGACTCACATGAATTTATTGAAGCGCTAGAGCAAAAGTTAGATGTAAGTAAAATACTGTTAGAGACAACATTTATCTCGCAAAGTACAACTCTTTCAAAGCAGTTAAATCAATTTCAAAAACAAGATAATAATTTAGGCTTAGTAGTAGATGAATATGGAGAAATCCAGGGATTGCTAACCATAGAAGATATATTTAACGAGATAGTCGGTAAGTTTGGAGCCGCCAAAAAAGAGTTAGAAAAAGAATTTATTCAAAAAAAAGATGGTTCTGTTATTGCTGATGGCAACTCAAAAATACGCGATCTTAATAACTATGTTGGATGGGACTTAGATGAAGACGGATCTAAGACAATTAATGGGGCAATTATCGATCACTTAGATCAGATTCCCCAGGAAAATGTCTGCCTAGAATTAGGCCTATACAGGATAGAGATTTTACAAATAGAAGAAAATTTTATTGTTAAAGTTAAGATCAATAAAAAAGGGAGCTAATGCTCCCTTTTTTTAAATAGTATTCTGTAAATTATAAATAGTGCACCAACGCTCCAAAAATAACTGTTAAAGCAATACCAGAATGAATAACAGCTTTAACTGAAGCAATCATCTTATTCATCGATCCAAATATTGCATTCATTTCAATTGCTAAGATTAAAACTAAGCCAACCCATAGACCCATCATGGAAGTTTCAGCAATCATTGGCAGACCAAAACCATGAGCGGAATTAATCATCAGATAAAGCATTGGGATAGACAGTAATGTGTTTGTTCTTGATGCTAATCCAGCTTTAGCACCTGCATCTGCTGCATCAGGAGCTCCAGCAATTACTTTTTTTTGGTTAGGCCAGATTATGAACCAAACATTTGCAGCCATAATAGTTCCCATTATAGCGCCAAGGACTATAGAGATATTTACCGTCATTGATAGGTAATATAATAAGTATAAGCCTGTGAGAAATGTGAATGCAGCTGCCCATCTAAAGTACCACAAGGCATTAGGTACTAATTTTTGAACTACATCGGACTTAGCAGAAGGTTCGGAATCTTTAAAATATTCCGTTTGAACGAAATTAAAATAATAGAGCAATCCTATCCATAGAATTCCAAAAAGTACATGAACAAATCGTATCAAAACTGTTCCTAGGTATGCTTCCATCTTTAATCTCCTAAATAATTAAATATTGAATAGTTATTAATTATATATCTTGCAAAAAAAAACGGGGAAATTCCCCGTTTTTTTTATTACTTTGATTCTTACATCATTCCTGGCATTCCACCCATGCCACCCATGCCACCCATATCAGGCATTGCAGGAGCACCTCCTTCATCTTTAGGCATATCTGTAACCATAGCTTCAGTGGTAATCATCATACCAGCAACAGAACCAGCTGCTTGAAGAGCAGTTCGTGTAACTTTGGCAGGATCAAGGATTCCCATTTCAATCATATCGCCATACTCACCATTTGCAGCATTAAAGCCATAAGAACCTTTGCCTTCTCTTATTTTTGCAACAATTACCGAAGCTTCTTCTCCAGCGTTGGTAACTATTTGCCTTAAAGGAGCTTCAAATGCTTTTCGAACTATGTTGATTCCAACATTTTGATCATCATTATCGCCTTGGAGTTTTGTAAGAGAGTCTAATGCTCTAACTAAGGCAACTCCTCCTCCAGGAACAATGCCTTCTTTTACAGCTGCTCGAGTAGAATGCAATGCATCTTCAACTCTTGCCTTTTTCTCTTTCATCTCTATCTCAGAGCCAGCGCCAACTTTGATGACAGCAACGCCACCAGCAAGTTTTGCAACCCGTTCTTGAAGTTTTTCTCTATCATAGTCTGAAGATGTATCTTCAATCTGTGCACGGATTTGATTGACTCTGGCTTGAATTGCTTTTTGATCTCCGGCCCCATCAACGATAGTTGTATTATCTTTGTTTAAGGTTACTTTTTTAGCTGTACCTAGATCTTCAACAGTAGCTCCCTCAAGAGAAAGTCCTACTTCTTCAGAAATAACAGTGCCGCCAGTTAAGATAGCAATATCCTCTAGCATAGCTTTTCTTCTGTCCCCAAACCCTGGAGCTTTACAAGCAGCAGCTTTAACCGTGCCACGAAGATTATTAACCACCAAAGTAGCAAGAGCTTCTCCTTCTATATCCTCTGCAATTATTAACAATGGTCTGCCAGCCTTTGCCACAGATTCTAGTAGTGGAAGCATATCTCTGATGTTAGATATTTTTTTGTCATGAAGCAGGATAAAAGGATTATCTAGTTCAGTAGTCATACTATCTTGATTGGTAACAAAGTATGGTGAAAGATACCCTCTATCAAATTGCATTCCTTCAACCACGTCTAACTCGTTATCAATACCGTTCCCTTCTTCAACAGTAATAACTCCTTCTTTTCCAACTTTTTGCATTGCTTCTGCGATGATTCCACCGACATCTACATCACCGTTTGCAGAAATAGTTCCAACTTGAGCAATGGTATTGTCATCAGCACATGGAACGCTGAGCTTTTCCACAAAAGCTACAGCAGTTGTAATTGCTTTATCGATTCCACGCTTTAGATCCATCGGATTCATCCCAGCTGCAACAGATTTATGGCCTTCATTAACTATTGATTGAGCCAAAACTGTAGCAGTAGTTGTTCCATCTCCAGCTTCATCAGAAGTTTGTGAAGCAACTTGCTTTACCATCTGAGCTCCCATATTTTCAAACTTATCTTCAAGCTCTATTTCTTTTGCAACAGATACTCCGTCTTTGGTCACTGTTGGTGCACCGAATGATTTATCTAATACAACATTTCTGCCCTTAGGCCCCAAAGTAACTTTTACCGCATCTGCTAGTATATTGACGCCCTGAAGCATCTTTACCCTTGCTGAATCTCCAAACTTTACATCTTTTGCTGACATATCCTATCTCCTAAAATTAAATTTATTTATTGAATTAACTGACTTAACCAAAAACGCCATAAATATCACTCTCACTGAGAATTAAATATTCATCGCCATCGATTTTTACTTCATTTCCACCGTATTGGCCAAATATAACAAGATCGCCTACAGCAACACCGATGGGCGTAAGGTCTCCGTTCTCTTGTCTTTTACCGGGTCCAACAGCAACAACCTCACCTTGAGAAGGTTTTTCCGTGGCTGAGCCAGGCAGAACAATTCCACCAGGTGTAGTTTGTTCTTCATCAGTTCTTTTGACTAAAACTTTATCGTGTAAAGGTTTTAATTTCATTGCAAGTCTCCTGCTTAAAAATAACAATAATCCTTATATTAAAAGGTTAAGAGTTATGTAGGGCTAAATAATATTAATTCAATAGCTAATGTACAAATCTTTTGCAAGTTTTAACAAGAAGCCTGCACATAAGATGCCCATCAAATCCGCGAAAATATCTAAAAATTCAAACGAACGATACGGTAAATACATCTGAGCTATTTCTATCAAAATTCCGTAGGCAAGGACTATAACATAGAGCCAAAAATCTTGATCAATAAACTGGGTAAACTTAAATATGATTGTTAGGTATGCAAAGCATAAAAAATGCAGCAATTTATCATCGATAAGACTTTGCGAGCTAGAATTTATTTCGGTCGTTGCTAAATATGATATTACTAAAATTGATAGCACTAATAAAACTCTAGAACTAAGAATTATTGGTTGGAACATAAGTTCTCTGATAAATTACTATCAGCAATAATGCTGGTATGGACATGGCGGATGTGGTGTAAAAAAAGTAAGCCCAGCCAGTTTGCAGAGATGAAATAGAAACATAGTAATCAGCAAGCATTCCAGAGAAGCCGCTGAAAAACTTACCAGGTAACATCATAAATGAAGTGAGCATGGCGTATTGAACTGCAGTGTATTTTTTAGAAACTAGGCTGGTAAGAAAGGCAATATTAATTGTTCCAACAAGGCCAGCTGCAAAGCTATCAAGACCAACAATTAACGATAGCAAAGAAATATCTGCCTCAAGATTTGCAACAATGGCGAAAAATAAATTTGTAATGAGAACGCTGACTCCTCCGATAATAAGACTAGTAGTTAAAGCAAGCTTTTTAATGAGATAACCTCCGACAAAAAATCCAAGAATAGAGGTTGCCAGAGCAACTGTTTTAACCAGGGCGCCAATTTCTGTCTTGGTAAACCCCATGTCAAGGTAAAAAGGCATCGCCATGGGGCCCATTACAATATCGGTTAACCGATAAGTAGAAATTAACAGGAGAATCAGCGAGGCTGCCCAGATTCCAAACCTGCTAAAAAAATCTTGAAAAGATTGAACTAAAGCTTGATCAATGCGAACTATAGCAATCTCATGATTCTTCGGCTCATGAGAAATAAGTACCCCTATCACCCCTAAAACCATCAACAGACTCATGAATTGATAGACATAACTCCAATCTAACTGGTCAGCAAAAATTAGAGCAATTGAGGTAGCAACTAGTATTGCAATACGATATCCAAGTTGATAACTAGCAGCTAGGTTTCCCTGCTCTTTATTGTCAGCCATTTCTATTCTCAAGGCATCGATTGCAATATCTTGAATCGAGCCAAAAAAAGCAGCCATAAAGGCAAAAATGGCAAGAAGTTTTAAATTGGTGATTGGGTCTACTGAACTCATTCCAATCAATGCAATGACGATAATTATTTGACACAAAAGAATCCAGCCCTTTCTTTTTCCAAGCTGACCAAATATAGGAATTGAATATCTATCTACCAGAGGTGCCCACAGAAATTTTAGAGAATATGTAAGAACCAACCATGCAAAGAAACCAATTTCAGTAAGTGAAATGCCAACGTCTCTAAGCCAAGCGGATAAAGTAGAAAAAACAAGCATGTATGGAAGCCCGGAAGCAAAACCAAGCAGCATCATCCCTAAAAGCTTTTGTTTCATGTCGAGGATTTTAGCAAATTCCAATTAAAGTGAGGACCTGGATCTGTTTTCCTTCCTGGTGCTACCGAAGAGTGACCAACAATATTGTCTTCAATAATTAAGTATTCTTGCTTTAGGAAATGAACAAGTTCTCTCAAGGTTTCGTATTGAGTAACTGCAAACTCCTCCTCATCGCAACCCTCAAGCTCAATGCCTATTGAAAAATCATTACACCCTTCTCGACCCTTAAAGCTTGAAATGCCTGCATGCCAAGCTCTTAAATGTATTGGAACAAACTGAATTAGCTGACCTGCTCTGGTAATTAAGAAATGAGAAGAGACCTTTAAATGTCTGATAGAACGGAGGTATGAATCATTTCCAGCTTCTAGTGTATTAAGAAATAAATCTTTGATTAGTTCCGTATCGTAATTCTTAGGAGGCAAGCTAATTGCATGAATAACGATTAAATCAATGGCAATATCTTTTGGTCGTTCATTGAAATTTGGGGACTGAAAATATTCTATCCCCTGAATAACACCCTCAAGCGCCCTCATACTTTGTGACTGATCATCAAGATAGTGTAATTGATTGAATTACTATTCAACAACCTATGAATATGTTTTATCTGAGCTCAGGAGGAAGCCGAAAAAAGATATCTTCTTTGTTTTTACCTAGCTCGAGAGGTTCACCGTTAAGTGATTGACATAAAGCTGTAACCACGCCTTGTACAAGAGATTCTGGAGCAGACGCTCCTGCTGTCACTCCAATTTTTTTATATCCAGACAGATCGGTAAAATTCAGCTCACTGTAGTCATCAATTAGTATTGAGGGTGTGCCGCATTTTTCAGCCAGCTCTTTTAAGCGATTTGAGTTTGAACTATTTCTTGAGCCAATAACCACAATATACTCAGCCTCTAATGCCAGCTGCTTAACAGCATCCTGTCTGTTTTGGGTTGCATAGCAAATATCTGAACTTTTTGGTTTTAAAATCTCTGGAAACCTACTATATAAAATTGAAACTATTGCATTGGTATCATCTAGGCTTAGGGTTGTTTGTGAAACATATGTAAGATTTTGTGGTTGCTTAACTTTAAGCTCCATTGCCTCTTCTTCATCCTGAACCAAATAAATCTGACTACCAGATTCTCCTGGATGATGTCTGCCTAGGGTACCTTCAACCTCAGGATGTCCATCATGGCCTATAAGTATAATATCCCTTCCAGCCCTAGCATGGCGTTGAACTTCGCTGTGTACTTTTGTTACTAAAGGACAGGTTGCATCAAATGAACGTAATTTAAATTTAATAGCCTCTTGCTCTACCCTATCTGATACACCATGAGCGCTAAAAATTACATGAGCTGATTGCGGAACCTCATCTAATTCATCAACAAAAATAACTCCTTGAGACTTAAGCTCCTCTACGACCGTTTTGTTATGCACCACTTCATGCCTCACATAAATTGGAGCACCAAATTTAACCAATGCCTGATTAACTATATCTATGGCACGATCCACCCCGGCACAAAATCCTCTTGGGTTAGCTAAAATAATCTGGGTTTTCATAATTCTCGAGAGCTAAAATATTTCTGTAATTCTGCAATAATAAAAATAGCTGCTCCAATACTAATAAATGCATCAGCTAGGTTAAAAATAAAGAAAGAGAATTGATCAATATGAAAGTATAAAAAGTCAGTAACCACGCCATCAACCATTCTGTCTAAAAGGTTTCCTAATGCTCCAGCAATTATTAAAATTAAAGCCCAATAATTTATGATGGCCTCTTCTTTGCGTAACATTAAATAAAGATAGGCTACTAAGACGAAGCCTATAATCGATAAACCATAACTAGTAAATGCATTGTTAAAATCTAACATGCTGAACGCAACACCAGAATTAAAGACCAGCAGCAAGTCTAACGAAGGTATCATTGGGACCATTTCCCCAAACTCTAAATATTGTTTTGCTAAATATTTTGAAAGGGCGTCTAGCGCAACGAACACTAAGATAAAAAAATACCCTATTTTTAAGCTAGGCAAATTTTCTGTCCTCTCCTGCACCATCGATGTTAAGCTCACATCTATCGCATAATTCAGGATGCTTTAGACTTTTGCCCACGCTATTATTTCGATGCCAGCATCTAGTACATTTCTCAAATGTAGATTGTGTAATGCACACTTCGAGATCATCTCCCTGGACTAAGTTGCACGAGGAAACAATAAAAAAGAAATGTAGTTCAGTTGATAAGTTATTTAAGAGCTGAAAATCATAAGTATTTACTGTTAGCACTATATCAGTATCTAAAGAGCCTTTGATTTCACCAGAATTTCTAGATTCTTCAATTTTTTGATTAACATTATCTTTGATCTCTAATAGCCTGCTCCAGCTCTCTTGATCAAGGTTGCTATCAAAATCTGGAATGGAATCAAGCTCAGCAAGAAATACTGATGCTTTATTTGCTGTAAGATCTGCATCATTTTGCCAAATTTCCTCGGCCGTAAAAGAAAGAATAGGTGCAATTAAAATAACCAACTGATCAATCATTAACTTCATGGCTGTTTGAGCAGATCTCCTAATGTTGGAGTTTTGCTGAGTCGTATATTGCCTATCTTTTACAATGTCTAGGTAGACACCTCCAAGCTGGTTAACGCAGAAATTATGTATGCGTTGGACCACTAGGTGATAAGAATAAGACTCGTAATGCTCAACAATATCTTTCTGTAAATCTTTAAACTCTTCCAGAATCCATTTATCTAATTCCAATAAATTGTTGAGGTCTATGGCATCTGTTTTATGGTCGAAGTCGCTAATGTTTCCTAATAAAAATCTCAAAGTATTTCTAATTCTTCGATACTGATCAGATACCCGTTTAAAAATTTCATCTGAAGCAACCATTTCGCTTCTAAAGTCAGTTGAGGCTATCCAAAGGCGAAGAATATCTGCTCCCAAGGTATCCCAGATTTTCTGAGGCGCTATTACATTTCCAATAGATTTTGACTGCTTTCGCCCATCCTCATCCACAACAAATCCATGCGTAAGGACTGATCGATATGGCGGCATGCCATTAATTGCAATGCCCGTTAATAGAGAGGACTGGAACCAGCCTCTATGCTGATCAGAACCTTCGAGGTATAAATCAGCAACCACATCTGCTCCATATAATTTATCCAAAACGCACATATGAGTTACGCCAGAATCAAACCATACATCTAGTGTATCTCGAACCTTTGTATATTGGTCAGCATCATCAATCAAGGTTTCAAGATCTAGATTATTCCATCCTTCAATACCCTCTTGCTCAATTACGTCAGCAATTTCGTTAAAAAGTATATTCTGTTTAGGATGAATATCGCCAGTCTCTCTATGAATAATTAATGGGATAGGTACACCCCAATTTCTTTGTCTTGAGATACACCAATCAGGTCTATCTTCCAACATAGATAAAATTCTCTGCGCTCCCCATTCTGGCTCCCAAGTTACTTGTGAAACAGCATTGATTGCACCCTCAACTAACCCAGATTTTTTCATTGAAATAAACCATTGAGGAGTAGCCATAAAAATTAATGGTGTTTTATGTCTCCAGCAATGAGGGTATGAATGTTCATACTCTTTGGTAGCTATTAGAGCATTAGCATCTTGCAGTAATTCTATTACTACTGGATCGCCTTTTTTAGTGCTCATACCTGCTAATGATCCGTATTCCTCTTTGAATATACCTCTATTGTCTAGAGCTTTTATAGATTCCAGTTTGTGTTTAATACAAATAAAATAGTCATCAAGCCCATGCGCAGGAGCAGTATGCACGCAACCGGTACCATTCTCAGTGGTGACATGATCACCAAGCAAAACTTTTGATTCTCTTGGATATAAAGGATGCTTCAAAGAGAGATTGGCTAAACTATTTCCTGTGGTTTTCCCTAATACCTTGAGCTCAATCCCCCATCTCTGAGAACAATCATCAAGTAAATCTTCTGCGATAATTAAATTTCCTTGCGAGCTCTCTACAAGAACATAAGTAATATTTTCATTAAGACAAACTGCAACATTAGATGGAATCGTCCATGGTGTAGTAGTCCAAATAACCATAGAAAGATCTGAGATGGATTTGATATTAAATACTGAGCAAGCTGAATTAAGATTTTCAGGAATAACAGAAAATTTTACATCAATTGAATGAGAAACTTTATCTTGATATTCAACTTCAGCCTCTGCTAAAGCAGAGCCGCAATCCATGCACCAGTGGACAGGTTTTTCACCTTTTTCTAAATGACCATTTGCAACGATTCTGCCTAGCGCTCTAACTGTATCTGCTTCGAATGATTTATGTAGAGATAGATATGGATTTTGCCAGTCCCCCAGAACACCCAATCGAATAAAATCTGCTTTTTGCTTGTCAACTTGAGATTGTGCGTACTCTCTGCATGCCTTAATAAAAGTTTCTTTATTTTTTACGAGGTCGCTATTTTTACCATGTTTTTTTTCAACATTTAGTTCAATCGGCAGGCCGTGGCAGTCCCAACCAGGAACGTAAGGAGCATCTTTTCCGAGAAGGGTCTGAAATTTGATGGTTATATCCTTGAGAACCTTATTAACTGCATGGCCAAGGTGAATATCTCCGTTTGCATAAGGAGGTCCGTCATGCAAAATAAATTGCTTCTTACCTTTATTCTGTTCTCTTATTTTTGAATAGAGATCTATGGAGTCCCAATAACTTAAAAGCTCGGGTTCTTTTTTTGCAAGACCAGCTTTCATTGATAAATCAGTTTGAGGGAGATTTAAAGTGTCCCTGTAATCTTTACTCATATAAAATTATTCCAGTATTTTTTTTGCTTTAGAGATGTCTTGTAAAATCTGTTCTTTTAGTAGCGCAATGTTATCAAATTTCTTTTCATCTCGAAGCTTATTTTTAAATTCTATCGTTAATCTTTTGCCATAGACTGTGGCGTCAAAATCAAATATATGAATTTCAAGGACTGGTTTGGTTCCTCCAACAGTTGGTCTAATGCCCATATTAGCAATGCCTTTATGAATTTGACCTTCAATCAGGCATTTTACAGCATAGACACCTGCTATCGGCAGTCTTTGACTGGGCATCCACAAATTAGCTGTTGGAATTCCAATAGAGCGACCAATTTGTTGGCCATAAACCACTTTTCCTGAAAAAGTATATGGCCTTCCAAGCAGTTGCTCAGCAAGCTTAAAATCACTTTCAAGTAAAGCTGATCTAATTCGGGTTGAGCTAATTCTCTCATCCTGAAATAAGACGGTAGAATTTGAAATAACCTCGGTATCATTTTGGAGACCCCACTCTGTTAATAATTCAAAATCTCCAGCTCTCTTAGCTCCAAATCTAAAATCGTCACCCACAATTAAATGCTTTAAATTAACTTGAGATAAAACCTGATCTAGAAATAGCTCAGGTGTCATGATTTTTAATGAGCGATTAAATTGTAAAAAAAATGCAAAATCAATTCCAAAGTTTTTTAATAGTTTTACCTTTTCTCTCCATGGGCAAATTCTAGGTGGAGGAACAATATTATCCTGCCTTAAAGCGAAGTATTCGGATGCATGTGGTTCAGTAAAAAAAACCAGGGAAGCGCTTGAGCTTGCTTTTGCTTTTTCTTTCACTTGATTTAGTATGGCTTGATGGCCTAAATGCAAGCCATCAAAATTTCCAATAGTTCCACTCATCGTTTGATTTGGAAATTTTTTCTTAAAGGCTTCTATGTTGCCTATACCCCTAATTAAATACATTATCTAAAATCCTTTAATTTAATGCCTATCAGGAAGCTTGTACCGAAATAGATAATCATTGAAGAAATTAACACTAAACTCAATCTTAAAATTCTTTGCATTTGATTTAACAACTCAAAGTTTGATTCGCTAAGCACAAACAGTAAAAAGGCAGCTAAGGCGAAGCTAGCAATAAAAATTTTAAATGCAAAAGAGCTAATGAGAATATTGAAAGACATGAGTTTCTCTCTTGCAAGCAACGTACTTAGCAGAACAACGCTTAAAACTGCGGCAATTGAACTGGCCATGGCTAGGCCAATATGTCCATATCCTAAGTAAAAGGCTAAAAAATAGTTCAGTACTATATTGAGCAATAAGCTGAATAAAGCAACGATCATTGGAGTTTTTGTATCTTGTCTTGAAAAGAATGCAGGAACTAAAACTTTCATTGCCATAAAAAAAGGCAGTCCTATGGAAAAAGCAACTAAGCTCAGACTAGACTGTTCGACATCAGACCAAAGAAACGCTCCTCTTTGAAAGATGGTTCCCAATAATGGTTGTGCAAAGATCATGAGACCAAGAACCGAAGGTATGGATAAAAAAATAATTAACTTGAATGCTTTTTCAAGTTGCAAAGTATATGAGTTCAAGTCATTTTGTGCATAAGATTTTGAAAGGCTTGGTAACAGAACAGTTCCGATAGCAATTGCAAAAATACCTAATGGAAATTGAATTAATCTATCAGATACATAAAGCCAAGTTGGACTTCCAGTGATTAGCAAGGATGCAAAAATTGTATCGACCAATAAATTAATTTGTGCGATGCCTCCAGCAAGAATTGCAGGTGCAATCAATACAAGAAATTTTCTTTGTCCTTTGTTGCTAAAATCTAATTTAGGAATTGGAATTTTCTTAATAGCGGCCAAGGGAGCAATTTGAAATAATAGCTGTAAAATCCCAGCCAATAGAACGCCCCATGCAAGTGCCATAACTGGAATTTCCATTTTAGGAGCAATCATTGAAGCAGCTAAAATTAAACTGAAATTAAAAATTAATGGTGTTGCTGCAGGAATTGAAAATTTTTGATGCGAATTTTGGATGCCTGATGCAAAAGCAACCAGTGAGATTAAACCAAGGTATGGGAACATAATCCGCAAAAGATTTACGGCAAGCTCCTGCTTGGCGCTATCAAAATAGAAACCTGGAGCAAATATTAGAATAAAAAAAGGAGCGAATATTAAAGCAAGAACCGTGAAGGCAAATAAAACCGTGAGAAGCAATCCAGCCAATGCATTGATAAACTCCTGACCTTCATCCTCATTATCCTTTCCAAGGTAGTCAGAATAAATAGGAATAAATGCTTGGCTGAATGCCCCCTCTGCAAAAAATCTTCTGAAAACATTTGGAATTTTTAAAACAACAACAAATATGTCATGAAATACACTAGCTCCGAGAAGATTGGTGGTAAAAATATCTCTAATCAGGCCTGCTACCCTTGAAGCAAAAGTCCACCCTCCTACTTTAATAGTAGCAAGGAAGTTGAACTTCTCTTTGGGTGATGATGTCACTTAGATTTAGGAATCCTCTTTTTCAAAATCTAGCGATGCAGAGTTCACACAATACCTCAAACCAGTCGGTTGAGGACCATCTGTAAATACATGTCCTAAATGAGCATCGCAACTCGAACACTTTATCTCCGTTCGAACACGAGATAATGAGTTATCTTCTAATTCTGTAATATTTTTATTGTCAGATGCTTCATAAAAGCTAGGCCAGCCACATCCAGCATCAAATTTAGCCTCAGATTTAAAAAGTTTCTCACCACAGCAAATGCAAGAATAAACTCCATCTTCAACGTGATCCCAATACTGCCCTGTAAACGGTCTTTCTGTGCCACTTTCTTGAGTGACATAAAATGATTCGGGTGAAAGAATGTTCTGCAAATCTTCTTTGGATTTAAATGTTTTATTTGTCATATTAAGATTCTATTTTAATGAAATATTATAATCCATCTTGTGTTGATGAATTTAAGTTTTAATGTCCCAGTTTCTCACCCAGTAAATAAAAAATGTATCAACCAAGGCTATGATCACTTTAAAAATATATTTTATCGCCGCCAAACCGAAGGCCTGACTAAAAGTTAAGTCTGTAGCTAGAACCCATGTGAATTGATAGATAAGAGTATCAATCAACTGCGAAACCATGGTGGATAGATTATTTCTTAGCCACAGCTTTTTTCCGTTGGTACGATTTTTAAGCCAATGAAAAAACCATACATCAAATCTCTGGCTAACCAGGTAAGCCGTCAGTGAGCCGATAATAAAAATAGGAGAATAATAAGCTAGAGTTGAAATTGCATCATGCACTTCTGCAGCGGAACCAGTGAGATTAGATGGTAAAAATTGAGTGCTCAATACTAAGGTGAGCATTACTGCGATATTTGCAACAAAACCTAACATAACAGCTCTGTTGGCTTCTGTTTTACCATATTTCTCATTAAGCAAATCTGTAGCAAAATAAATGCCTGAATATAATATTGCCCCCATACTGACATTCAGCTGATAACCAAAAATATCAAGCTGACTAATCTTTCCACCTTGAAGGTTTCCTAAAACAATGCCAAGAATGACTGCGCAGTAAAGCCCATACTTTCCAAAAAATCTGTACAGAAAGATTGCCAAGCAAAGGTCATAAAGAACAACGATGAACCAAAGAGTTTCTTGATTGAAATAACTTAACATTACGTATTTTTTGTCATGAGTAAAAAAATAATTATTGCATAGAAATCTTAAAGTAGTGGTTACATTTAAAAGAATGCGACGTTAGAATTAAGTATTAAATTATTTAGGAATGATAATGAGTGAACTAGGATTCTATAGAATAGCAAACAGTGAGCCCGATCAACTTGCATTGGTTGAACCATCAGAGAAGACTTGGACCCGTGGCGAGCTTTTAGCGAAAGCAAATCAATTAACTCATGCATTAAGAGCGCTGGGAGTCTCTAAGGGAGATGCTGTTGCAACCGTTCTACCTAACTCCGTTGACTACTATGTCTCTTATTTAGCTTGTGCGCAGGCTGGCTTTTATATGGTGCCAATTAATTGGCATTTAGCTGGTCCTGAAATTGCGTATATATTAGAAGATTCCGGTGCAAAAGCATTTATTGCTTCTGGATCAGTTCCTGCTATGGAAGAGGCTTGCCTTAAAGCCGTATCAGCAATCAATTTTCCTGCTTCAGGATGTATTAGCACTACTCCAATAGAGGGGTTTATTTCTTTGGATAATTTTCTTGCCGATCACCCAACTTCAAATCCAGAGGATAGAACCGCAGGCCAAGTAATGAATTACACCTCAGGAACAACGGGAAAACCAAAAGGTGTTAAAAGAAATTTAGTTGAGGGCGATCCAGATGATATTCTAAGTATGTTTGCAATGATTTTAAGTTTTTTTGATATTCAACCTGGTGAAGATAATGTCCATATTGTTGGGTCTCCTCTATACCACACTGCAGTATTAGTGCATTCGACTGCAGCATTACACTACGGTCATTCTGTTGTATTAATGGAAAAATTTGATGCTGAAAAAATGCTGTATTTAATTGATAAATTTCGTGTTACTACTAGTCATATGGTCCCCACCCAATTTCATAGATTGCTTCAACTGCCTGAAGATATTAGGAATAAATATGATTGCTCTTCAACCCGAGCAATGATTCATGCTGCAGCACCCTGCCCAGTCCACACTAAAAAAGACATGATCTCGTGGTGGGGAAATTCCATCTGGGAATATTACGCAGCGACTGAGGGAGGAGGAACGGTTGTTGATGCTAAATCATGGAGTGAATTTCCAGGCACAGTAGGTCAAGCATGGCCTGGCGCTGAAATTAAAATTATTGATGAGGATGGCAGTGAAACTCCAACCGATGAACAGGGAACCGTCTTTATGAAGCTTGGTGAAGCCACTAAATTTGAGTACAAAGGAGATCAAGCTAAAACTAAAAAAGAAAGGTTAGTTATAAATGATCAAGTCTATTTTACCGTTGGTGATATTGGATATTTAAATAAGGAAGGTTATTTATTTTTATGTGACAGAAAAATTGACATGATAATTTCTGGTGGAGCAAATATATATCCAGCTGAAATAGAAAGCGTTCTTCTAATGCACCCTCAAGTTGCGGATGCAGCAGTCTTTGGTATTCCTAACGAGGAATGGGGAGAGGAAGTTAAAGCAGTGATAGAGTTAATTGCAGACCTTGAATCATCGGATCAGCTTTCAGTAGAGTTGATGGCATTTGCTCAAGAAAATCTTGCAAAGATGAAGTTACCGCGCTCAATTGATTTTATGGAAAAATTACCAAGGGATGAAAATGGTAAATTATATAAAAGAAAGCTAAGAGACCCCTACTGGGAAAATCACGTGGCTAAAGTTTAGTGGAGTTTAATGCAGCTGATATCTTCGAAGGTGTCGTAAAACGAATTCCTGACAGAGAAGCTGTTGTACTCGGTGACACTCGTCTAACTTACCAGCAATTGGATGCTCGAGCTAATAAAGCAGCTCATGCTTTACAAAAATTAAATATCTCTAAAGGAAGTCACATAGGCATCTATGCTTTTAACTGCATTGAATGGCTGGAGATTATGTTGGGTGCATATAAGTTGTGTGCCATTCCAATAAATATTAACTATCGCTATGTCGAAGAAGAGCTTAAATATCTGATTGATAATGCTGATATGGAGGCTGTGTTCTTTCACAAACAATTCTCTGAGAAGCTTAATAATATATCTGGTGACCTTCCCTTGCTTAAGACATTTGTCTCTATTGAAGATGGTTCTGATATTAAAAGTGAGCTTGAATGCACAGATTTTGAAGTTTTAATTAAAGATGAAAGTGGGGAACAAATTCCTCAAAGTCGCTCTGGGGACGACCGATATATTTTGTACACGGGTGGAACAACCGGCATGCCAAAAGGTGTGGTTTGGAGAATGGAAGATGTCTTGATGACTCTTGGGGGAGGAATTGATGCTGTAACGGGAGAAAAATATCCAACACCGGATGCTCTTGCAGATAAATGCTTGCAAGACCAAACAGTTGCTCTGGCTCTTGCTCCTTTGATGCATGGTGCTGCTCAGTGGCAATCTTTTAATGCTTTTTTTTCAGGGTGGAAATTCATCATCAATGATCAAATATCTTTTGATGCAAATTATATCTGGGAGCTCATTGCTAAGGAGCGAGTTATGAATCTAACAATCACAGGAGATGCCATGGGCAGACCCCTTTGCGATGCTTTGCCTGCAGCTCTAGAGAAAGGTTTGGATTTATCGTGTCTGTTTGTGCTTGCAAGTACTGCATCTGTTTTTAGCTCCTCTATCAAAGATGCAATGCTAGAACTCTTGCCTCACCTCTTTATTATTGATGCTGTGGGCTCTTCAGAGACAGGTGCAACAGGCGTTAATATTCACACCAAGGATGGAAAACTTAAGGATTCTGGAGGTGGACCCAAATTTAGCAAGCCAGACTTTAGTGCAATTTTAAATTTAGAGACTCATCAAATCATTCCGCAAAGTGACACCGAAACTATTGGCTATCTTGCAAGAAAAGGTCACGTTCCCATTGCTTATTACAAAGATCCAGAGAAATCTAAAAAAACATTTATTGAGGTTGATGGTGAGCGTTTTTCAATTCCTGGAGATATGGCTAAGTATGAAAGCGATGGTCAAATGACTCTCTTGGGGAGAGGAAGTGTATCTATTAATTCTGGAGGTGAGAAAATCTTTCCAGAAGAGGTTGAGATGGCTTTAAAAGCTCACCCAAATGTATTTGACTGCCTTGTGGTTGGAGTGAAAGATGAGACATGGGGTCAAAAGGTTGTTGCTGTCATTCAGCGCAGGGACTCTTCAGACCTTACTGTCGATGATCTTAAAGAGTCTGCTGCAAAATATATCGCAAGTTATAAAATGCCGAAAGAGATTATTTTTTCAGATTTAATAGAAAGGGCGCCATCAGGTAAGCCAAATTATCAATGGGCGCAGCAATATGCCAATGCAAGGGTTGCTTCAAATCAAGAGGATGAAAAATGAGAGTAGAGACATACATACCTGGATTATCAAAGAATACTGTTGATATTGTTAAGCATGCTGAGGCTCTTGGATATGACGCCTTGGTATCTGGCGAGCTAAATAACGAGCCTTTTCTTCCTGTTTTAATGGGTCTAGAGCACTCTCAAATGATTGTTCGAACCGGTCTTGCTATAGCATTTCCAAGAAGCCCGATGACCGTTGCGAACATGGGTTGGGATCTTCAATCATTTGGAGATGGAAGATTTCAATTGGGTCTGGGTACACAGGTAAAAGGTCACAATGAGAGACGATTTAGTGTTCCCTGGTCTCCCCCAGCTCCTAGAATGAGAGAGTACATCTTGGCGGTAAAAGCGATATGGAATACTTGGAAAACTGGTGAGAAACTTGATTTTCAGGGAGAGCACTATACGCATACGCTTATGACTCCTATGTTTACCCCGCCACCAATGGAGTGCGATCTGCCGCCAATATATGTCTCTGGTCTCGGACCAGGAATGGCTAGGATTGCAGGTGAAGTTGCAGATGGCCTGCTCTTACATCCTATGTGTTCACCTCAATATATTCATGAAGTTATTATTCCTGCCGTTGCTGAGGGTGCAAAAAAAAGTGGGAGAAGTCCCGATGAATGTGAGCTTCTTTGGGGAGGCTTTATTGCTACAGGAGAATCAGACGAAGATCTTCAGGCCGCCAAAAGAGCCATAGCTGCTCGAATTAGTTTTTATGCATCTACCAGAACTTATAGACCAGCATTAGAATTTCATGGCTGGGAAGATATTAATGAAGCGCTTCACAAACTTTCAATTGAAGGAAAATGGGAAGAAATGTTTGCCCTGGTAACAGATGAAATGGTAGATACCTTAGGTTTTACTGGAACAGGTAATGAGGTAGCGCATGCACTAAAAGATAATCTAGGCCCAATATGCTCTGCTGTTATGTGGAATGAGGTTGAGCATCTAGGGGTTGATCATTCAAAAGATGAGCATGTTGCTGGTTTAATTGAAATTGTAAAAGGTTAAATGTTTCCCCTCTTGCCTCATGCTTTTGCGGAGCTTTCAGAAGATTTTCATACCCTGCAAAATTGGGAAGGCTTTGATAACCCTTTTGTTGTAACTGAAAACTCAGATCTGAAGAATGAACTGGGTATCAACAACCTTGGCGATCAGCAACTCTTAAATATTTTTAATGGCACTGAGAAGATCGAATCATTAAAGCCACTGTCTATGGTTTACTCGGGCCATCAATTTGGTCAATACGTCGAGCAGCTCGGCGATGGCAGAGGTTTACTTCTTGGGCAAATGAGCTCCAATAGTGGTTTGATAGACATTCATTTAAAGGGTGCAGGTAAAACACCCTATTCTCGATTTGGAGATGGGCGAGCAGTTTTAAGATCTGTGATCAGAGAATATTTATGTGGAGAAGCGATGCATGCTCTCTCAATTCCAACATCCAGAGCACTAATGATTATCGGCAGCGATGAAATGGTCATTAGAGAAAAAAGTGAATCTGCTGCCATGCTTGCTAGAACGGCTAAAACGCACATTAGATTTGGAAGCTTTGAGTATTTTCATTACAACAATCAACCTGAAAATGTTAAAGCGCTGGCAGACTTTTGCATTGATCAGTACCCTGCCTATTTCTCTAGCACTTCAGCTGCATATGAAGATTTTTTTAGAGTCATTGTAGAGCGAACTGCCAGCATGATAGCTCACTGGCAAGCCTGTGGCTTCAATCACGGAGTTATGAATACCGATAACATGAGTATTTTGGGAGAGACTTTTGATTACGGTCCTTATGGTTTCATGGAAGATTATTTGCCAAGCTACGTTTGCAATCATTCTGATCATCAGGGTAGATATGCATTTAAGAACCAACCCTACATTGGGCTTTGGAATTGCTCTGCTCTAGGGCATGCCCTTTCATCACTTATTTCTGAAGAAGCTCAAGGCGAGATCCTGCAAACATATGAAGAAATCTTTCAAAGTACTTTGGCAGAACTCTTCAGAAAAAAACTAGGTCTAGAGCAAGAACAATCTGAGGATGCTACTTTAATTCAAGGTCTATTGGATATTATGGAATCTGAGAAACTCGATTACACCAATACTTTTAGAAATCTCACACAAGGTCTAACCAACAAAACAACTCCCGAGCTGGATTCTGATATTGCAAAGAGCTGGATTATCTCTTTTCAAGAAAGACATACCAAAGAAGTTTTATCTGTAGATAAAAAATTAATCTCCATGCATCAAGTTAACCCAAAATTTATCCTGAGAAACTACATGGCCCAAGAGGCCATTGATGCTGCAGAAGACTCTGATTTTTCTAAGCTAGAAACTTTGATTGTTGTTCTGACTAATCCTTTTGAAGAACTTGAGGAGCATCAAAAATTTGCCAATAAATCTCCAGCTTGGGCCAAAGATTTAGAGATTTCTTGTTCTTCTTAAGCATGTAATGATATTGCTATGAAAAAATTAAATCTCTTTAAATTAGTTGGCATGCTTTCAATACTGGTATTAATCTCCAGTTGCAATATTCCTTTGGTGCCTTTTATCTAAACCAGTCTTCTATTTCAACTTTAAAGATTTTTAAGAGAATTAAAAAAAGTTAAGTTAATAGATTCGTCTAGATCGACTATTTCTTGATAAGAATACGCATTAAAATCATGCCTTGGAGAGTGATTGACTCGAAGATCTTTGAATCTGTCAGCAAGTTCATTGGCTGAAATGTTTTTCAAAGTATCAGAAATAGACCTTAAATCTAGCTCGCTCTTAAATAAAGCCAAAGGAAATCCAAAGGCATGCATGTCGCGCACAATATTTTCTAGCCCATGAGGCCATTCAATTGAGTGATTCTCAAGCGAACTAGTTTCTTTGATGCAATTAAAAACTCTTGCGCATTCCATTGCTATCATAGAGGTACCGTTGAGCTTGCCTTCAATGCTATAGCCAGCAATATGGGGAGAAGCAATAAAGGCTTTTTGGATAACTGCTGGTGATGGAGTAGGCTCATTAAGCCACACGTCAGCAATATAAATTAAATCATGAGAGTCCATAACCAATGCTTCAGAAACGACTCCTCCTCTAGAGGTATTGATTAAAATTTTATCTTTTAAGTCTTTGGCATGAGAAATATTAATTAACTCTCTGGTAGGATGAGCGCCTTCTGTTGAATAAGGGACATGAATCGTTATCAAATCACATGCGAGAATCTTATCCATCTCAACCAAGAATGGATCTGTTAAAAAAGGGTCGTGAGCATAAACCGGGATATTGAGAGCTGAGAGCATTTGATACAGTCTTTTACCAATATTGCCATAACCCACAATGCCAACGCTCTGTCTGACATTAAAAAGACCCTCTTGAATTAGTTCTCCTATTGCAGCCATAACGTAATGAGTAACGCTTGCAGCATTGCAACCAGGCGCATGCCCCCAGGCAATGTCTTGGTCATTCAGGTATTTAGTGTCTAGGTGATTGATTCCTGCAGTTGCTGAGCCAACAAACTGAATTGGAGAGTTGTTACATAACTCTTGGTCAACCTGAACAGTTGAGCGAACTAACAGTGCGTCGATGTCTTTAAGATCATTAGACTTAAGTTGATCAGATTCAAAATACTGTAATGAATATTCAGCATCAAATAACTCTGATAGCCTTGATTCAAGATTTGGGATTTGGGAGTCTGCAGCTATCTTAATCAATGGGTCTTATTTCTCCAGATGATGCTTTTGATCCAGCTCCAAAGAGTGTTGTTGCCTAGGGTGTACCTATCTAGTAAATCAAAATCTTTGGCCAATTTAATAGGGTCCTTAAAAAAATCTTCCCTGGTAATAAACTCACCTTCATCTAGATTGCGAATAAATGCAGCTGGATTTCCTGCATAAATACTATTGGGTGGGACATCCTTGGTGACAACCGATCTTGCTCCTATGATGCTGTTCTCTCCAACCGTAACACCTTTGCAAATCATTGCATCCTCACCCACCCAGACATTTTTTTCTAAAATCACTGGTTTAGGCTCACCAACAACCTTGGTTCGATCGTAAATACCATGCCAGTCTGCATCAGTAATACATGCGCCATGTCCAAACATACAGGAATCGTCTATGGAGATTTTAAGAGCTGCCATCATTCTCACGCCCGGTGAAATTAAAACATAATTCCCTATCTTAATTTCTCCCTTCCAATCACCGGCATCCCAGCTTGTCATTTGTATGTAGTCGTCGGGAGCAGCAATAAAAGTAGCAAAATCTCCAACACTAATACTGGAACCAAATAATTTCATAAATTTGGGTTTAAAAAATACCGATCCATTGCCTAGATGTTTGAATTGAGGTTTTACAAAACGCTTAACGTAATGCCTATTAATCTTCGATGTTATTTTTTTAAGCCAATATGGCCGATTGTCTTTTCTAATTTTTTCTCTCCAGCGATACCACTACTTGTATGATAAAGTACCGAGAAATTTCTGGGCTTATTTTTTTGAAAAAACTACTAAAAGAATTAAAACAACTTCTCAAGATTGGGGTTCCCATCTTTGGTTCACAAATCTCATACATGGGTATGGGTGTCACAGATACGATCGTGGCAGGTCAAGCCAGCGCCTTGGATTTATCGGGTCTTGCCATTGGAAATGCCTTAACAATGCCAATCTACTTTCTCTTTGGTGGATGCCTGTTTGCTGTAACTCCTATAGTTGCTCAGCTCTTTGGAGCAAAGCAATATGAGATGATTGGTGAAAAAGTACGCCAAATATTATGGTTAAGCATAGGAATTGGTGTTATTGGATTTTTTGCCTATCGAAACTTGAGTTCCTTGATACCATTTTTTGATATTGATCCAGAGATTGCAGTCATCTCTGATGGCTACTTGAAAGCGATGTCTTATGGTTTTGTTGCAAATATGATTTTCACTTGCCTGCGATGTTACAGCGAAGGAATGGGGCTAACTCTCCCGGTATTCTGGATTGCATTTATTGGCATGCTTCTTAATATTCCTTTGGATATAATTTTTGTATATGGGTATTTTGGTATTCCTCCAATGGGTGGAGTTGGATGTGGTATTGCCACTTCAATTAATGTAATTCTAGGTATGATGATCCTCGTTGTGGTGATTTTAAGAAAAAAAGAATATGCCAAGACAAAACTATTCTCTCAATTCTCTAAGCCGAATAAAGAGGCCACTATAGAAGCTCTAAAATTAGGATTCCCTATAGGCTTTGGTCTTTTTGTAGAACTCAGCATGTTTTCTGGGGCGGCATTGATCATTGGCTCTCTGGGAGCAGCAGTGGTTGGAGCTCATACAGTAGCTATAAATATTGCAAGTGTGTTCTTCATGCTTCCTCTCTCCATTGGTCTTGCCGCAGCAACCCGCATAGGCAATCTTGTCGGTGAAAAAAATCTCACTCAAGCTCAATATGCCTCGTATGTGACAGTGCTAGTTTGTTTTGCAGGGGCTTGTTTTAATACTGTTTGTATTTTTACTCTTAGGGACAGCTTAGTATCTCTTTACTCTGGTGATATCGAAGTGATTGCAATTGCAGTAAATCTTTTGCTGTTTGCGGCAATTTTTCAGATACCAGATGGGCTTCAAATGGGTGCGCTTGGAAGTTTGCGAGGGTACAAAGATACTTTTGCACCGATGCTAATGCTGATTGTTACTTATTGGTTTATCGCTCTTCCAGTTGGATATTTTCTTACGTATTACGGAATTTTAGGAAATCCATTAGGCGCTGCTGGAATCTGGATAGGAATGATTACTGGTTTGGTATTATTTTCAACATTAATAATTCCAAGATTAAATTACACCAGCAATAAATTTATCCTAAAAGCTAGCCAAGAACCTCTTTAGCCTTAGCGCCAATCTGCAATAAATTCTCAGCAATGTGCACGCCACATTCTTTTAGTTTTTTGATCTTATCAGCGGCTGTTCCCTTGCCACCAGCAATAATTGCACCAGCATGACCCATTCTTTTGCCTGCAGGAGCAGTTTGCCCTGCTATGTATGAGATAACTGGTTTGGTTACATGATCTCTGATGTATTCAGCGGCTTCTTCTTCAGCAGTTCCACCGATTTCACCCACCATTACGATTGCTTTAGTTTGCTCATCAGCTTCAAAGAGTTTTAAAGCATCAATAAAAGATGTCCCTGGGATCGGATCGCCACCAATGCCCACACATGTGCTTTGACCTAAACCTAAGTCTGTTGTTTGTTTAACAGCCTCATAGGTCAATGTTCCAGACCTAGAAATAATACCAACGGAACCTGCCATATGAATGCTGCCAGGCATGATGCCAAGCTTAGCCTCTCCAGGCGTGATTACTCCTGGGCAATTTGGTCCGATTAACTGGATGCCAAGCTCATCTATCCGCTTTTTAACAATAAGCATATCAAGAGTTGGAACACCTTCAGTAATACAAATAATTAATTTAATGCCAGCATCTGCTGCCTCTAAAATTGAGTCTTTGCAGAAAGGTGCAGGCACAAAAATAATTGAAGCATTTGGTTGAACTGCTTCCATTGCATCATGAACAGAATTAAACACTGGAGCGCCTAAGTGCGTTTGCCCACCCTTGCCAGGTGTAACACCACCAACGATGTTTGTTCCATATTCAATGGATTGCTCTGAGTGCAGTGTTGCTTGAGATCCAGTAAAACCTTGAACCAAGAGACGCGTATCTTTATTAACTAATATGCTCATTTGCTTAACTCCACTGCTTTTATTGCTGCATCTTCTAGATTATTCAAACTCACTATTTCAGCACCAGAATCTGCAAGAATAGTGCTTCCAATATCAGCATTATTTCCTTCCAACCTAACGACCACAGGAATAGAAACGCCAACCTCTTCTATGGCTGCTAATATGCCTTCTGCAATAAGATCACATCTCACTATTCCACCAAATATATTAACTAAGACTACTTTGACTTCTGGGTCTGCCAAGATAATTTTAAATGCCTTTGAGACTCTTTCTTGAGTAGCTGTTCCACCGACATCTAGAAAATTAGCAGGAGCACCGCCAAAATACTTGATTGTGTCCATGGTGCCCATGGCTAAACCAGCTCCATTAACCATGCAACCTATATTGCCCTCCAACGACACATAGCTTAAATCATGCATTGCTGCTTCTGATTCACGAGGATCTTCTTGAGAAGGATCATGCATTTCTTGAATTTCTGGCTGTCTATAAATTGCATTTGTATCAATGTTTATTTTTGCATCCAGACAATGCAATTTACCGCCCTGAGTAATGACTAAGGGATTAATTTCTAGCAAGGTTAAATCATGGGTTACAAATAAATCTGTTAGTTGAGGCAACATCTTAGAAAATTCTTTAGATTGCTCTGAGTTTAACCCCAGTATTTTTGATATTTTTCTTGCTTGAAAAGGCATCGGTCCAGTTAGCGGATCAATTGGCTCATAAATAATTTTTTCTGGAGTTTTCTCCGCCACTTCCTCAATATTAACCCCTCCCTCTGATGAACCAATAAACACAATTCTCTGGGTTCCTCTATCAACAACAGCGCTCAAATAAAGTTCCTGAGCAATATCTGTACATTCTTCAATGAGAATTGAGTTAACCAGTTGTCCTTGGGTATCAGTCTGATAGGTCACCAAGCGTTTGCCAAGCCAATGATTTGAAAAATCTACAGCTTCTTCAGGGGTATTGATAAGTTTAACTCCTCCAGCCTTGCCTCTTCCGCCAGCATGAACTTGAGCCTTAATAACCCATTTAGTGCCTCCAATATCGCGACAAGCATTAATTGCATCTTCTGATGATGTAATAACTTTATTTTTTGATACTGGTAAACCAAACTTAGCAAAAAGTTGCTTACCCTGATATTCATGGAGATTCATTTTTTTCTATTTCCTATATGTATTGCATTTCCATTTACTGCCATCGCTGCTTCGTGCAAAGCCTCTGAAACAGTAGGATGACTAAAGATAGTTAACCCTAAATCTTCAGCGCTAGCACCAAACTCCATAGCAACCACACCTTGCTGAACAATATCTGCAGCAGATGGCCCGAAGGCATGAACGCCGAGTATTGTATCTGTTTTTTTGTCGGCTATGACTTTTACAAAACCTGTGCTCTCACCAGTTGCCAAAGCCCTGCCACTAGCTGCAAAAGGAAATGATCCTGATTTAAATTCAATCCCAGATTCTGATAATTCTGCTTCATTTTTTCCAACCCAAGCGACTTCTGGATGAGTGTAAATTACTGACGGTACCAAGTCATAGTGCATTTCGGCATGTTTGCCTGCAATTCTTTCAACAACCATGATCCCTTCTTCTGAGGCTTTGTGAGCAAGCATAGGGCCCCTAACCACATCACCAACAGCCCAAATATTTTTTACTTCGGTTTCACAGAAATCATTTACAGGAATAAAGCCTTTTTCATCAAGTGCTAGACCAGAATTTTCATCAAATAAATTAGCGGTATTGGGTTTCCTGCCAACAGCTACAATTAATTTATCAACTGTTAGTTCTTCGTCACTATCCTTTTTCTTGAAGCCGACTTTTACGTTTTTGGCAGTTGCTTTGGCTGAAGTTACTTTGCAGCCAAGGTTAATATTTAGCCCTTGTTTATTGAATTCTTTTAACACATCTTTTGATACTTTGTGATCAGCCATTGGCAAGAAATCATCCATTGCCTCAAGAATGGTTACTTCAGAGCCAAGCCTTGCCCATACACTACCAAGCTCCAAGCCTATAACTCCAGCCCCTATAATGCCTAGTTTTTTTGGAACAGATAAGAATTCTAGAGCGCCAGTGCTATCAACAATATTTTTTTGATCAATGGGAGCAACGGGTATGCTGATAGGTGAAGAGCCGCTTGCAATGATTATATTTTTAGTTTCAATTATTTCTGGCTTGTTATCAATAAGGACTTCAACTTGGTTGGAATTGAGCACCTTAGCTTCTCCAAATATTGTGGTTACCTTGTTTGCTTTAAACAAACCACCTACACCAGTTGACAACTGCGCAACAACTTTATTTTTTCTTTCCATCATCTTGGGTATATCAAGCTTTGGTTTAGAGACTTCAATCCCATGGTCAGAAAAATGATTTAGAGCATCTGAGTATCGATGAGAGGAATCTAAGAGTGCTTTTGATGGGATGCATCCAACATTCAAGCATGTGCCTCCAAGCTGTGATTTTCCTTTAGAATCAAAAGATTTTTCAATACATGCTGTATTTAATCCAAGTTGGGCTGCTCTTATTGCAGCAACGTAACCTGCTGGACCACTTCCTATGATAACTACATCAAACATAAAGATACCCTATAAATTTAATAACAAACGTTCTGGTGATTCAAGTTGGTCTTTAATAGCAATAAGAAAAGACACAGCTTCCTTGCCATCAAGCAACCTATGGTCATAGCTCATGGCTAGATACATCATGGGCCTAATAACAACCTCACCATCTAAAGCAACCGGTCGATCTTGAATTTTATGCATACCAAGAATGGCGGTTTGAGGTGCATTTAAGATAGGAGTCGAGAGTAAATTTCCATAAATCCCACCATTAGAAATGGTAAATGTGCCGCCCTGCATATCATTAATGCCTAATTTTCCATCTCGTGCTTTGCCCGCGTACTCTAATATAGATTGCTCAACTTGCGCCATTGTAAGATTATCTGCATCTCGAATAACTGGAACTACCAAACCTCTTTCAGTAGAAACAGCGACACCAACATCTTGATAGCCATGATAGACAATATCATTTCCATCTATCGAAGCATTAACTAGTGGAAATTTTTTCAAAGCTTGAACAGAGGCCAAAACAAAGAAACCCATAAAACCCAGTTTAACGCCATGCTCTGCTTCAAACTCTTTGCCATATTTGGCTCTTAAGTCCTTAATCGGCTGCATATCCACTTCATTGAATGTGGTCAACATTGCGGTTTCTTGTTTAACACTTAGCAGTCTTTTTGCGATAGTAGCTCTCAATCGAGACATAGGAACCCTCTCCTCGTCTCTGCCAGTTTGAGATGACTGGATGCCAATTACTTCTTTCTTTTGTGGTGCTTTGGATGAAGATTCTGAAAGATGATTTACGACATCTGCTTTTGTTACTCTGCCGCCTTTACCTGATGCTACAACATCATCAGAAGCTAGATTATTTTCTTTTAATAATCTAGTTGCAGCTGGCCCATTATGATTGTCCTCTTTTTTGGGAGCCATTGGCTCTGGAGCAACTTCAGTCTTGAGTGCTGGTTCTGGATGTTGCTCTTCCTCGTTAACTGCAGAATGATCAGATACTTTTTCAAACTCAGCAATTAACTCCGCACTCTGAACAATTTCACCAGCAGGCTTATGGATTTTTGAGATAACACCATCAAATGGTGCAACGACCTCCAAGACAACTTTATCAGTTTCAATTTCTGCTATTACCTCATCTTGCTGAACTGTTTCTCCTTCCTTTTTTACCCAATTCGCAATGGTTCCATCAGCGACTGATTCCGGAAACGTTGGTGATTTTACTTCTGTAGCCATATTCTCAATACCCCTATATTGTTAGTGCCTCAACAACTAAATCCTCTTGTTGTTGATTATGTAATTTATTTAATCCGACTGCCGGCGCTGCTGCAGCTGGCCTGCTGACTAATCTAATCTGATCGTTTGAGACTCTATCAAGAACTCTTTGAATTCTGTGACGATGACTAAACCAAGCTCCTTGGTTGGCAGGCTCCTCTTGACACCATATAAAATTTTCAGCGCTCTCATACTGTAATAAGATTTCTTCAAGTGCATCATATGGAAATGAATACAGTTGCTCTATCCTGATCAATGCGACATTGTTAAGTTCCATGTCATTTTTTTTGTTTAATAGATCGTAGAAGACCTTTCCAGAGCAAAGAATAATTTTTGTGACCTCTGCCTTTTTTACTGCCGTCCTGTCATCAATCACATATTGAAATTTTCCATGGGTCAGAGCTTTTAGTTCGGATGTAGCCATTGGATTTCTCAGTAAACTCTTTGGAGCGATTACGATTAATGGTCTGCGCATTTTGCGAATAGTTTGCAATCGGAGCAAATGAAATATCTGAGCTGGAGTGCTAGGAACGCATACTTGTATATTTTCATCAGCGCACAATTGTAAAAATCTTTCTAATCTTGCGCTGCTATGTTCGGGTCCTTGACCTTCATACCCATGAGGCAAAAGCATTACAAGGCCAGAAAGCCTCTCCCACTTGTGCTCGGCTGATACAATAAATTGATCAATCACAACCTGAGCACCGTTTGCAAAGTCTCCAAATTGAGCTTCCCAAATCACCAGTCCAGAAGGTCTAGTTGCTGAGTACCCATACTCAAAACCTAACACAGCCTCCTCAGAGAGCAGCGAATCATAAATATCTATAGTAGTATTTGACTTATTAGCAGCATCAACTAATGGCATAACGCCCAAACCGTCTTTTTGGTTATGCAGCACAGCATGCCTATGCGAGAAGGTTCCCCTTCTAACATCTTGCCCAGTAAACCGAATTGGATAACCTTCAGTTAATAAGGTTGCATAAGCCATATTTTCTGCAAATCCCCAATTGACAGGCATTTGTCCATCAGCCATTTTCAACCTATCATTTAAAAGCTTCTCAACCTGTTTTTGGGGCTCAAAATTCTGCGGAAGGCTAAATGTATTTTTTGCTAAATCAGTAAAGTTATTTTCTTCAAACGATGTGTCTGTTTCCTGTTTCCAGGTTTGGTTCATATATGGAGTCCAATCAAACCATAGTTTTTCGTTTGGTTTGGTGGCTAAGTTATGAGCAACATTATCTCCTTTCTCAATAGATGTTCGATAGTTTTTTTGTATCTCATCACAATCTTCCAAAGAAAGAACTTGTTCGTGGATAAGGCGTTCCTGATACTGATCTTTTACTGATGGATGATTTTTAATTGCTTGATACATTATTGGCTGAGTGGAAGAAGGTTCGTCAGCTTCGTTGTGCCCTCTTCTTCTAAAGCAAAACATATCCAATACAATATCTTTCTTAAAAAAATTTCTATATTCACAAGCTAATTTTGCTGCAAAAACAACCATCTCAGGATCATCTCCATTAACATGCAAGATTGGTGCCTCAATAATTTTGGCTACATCAGTAGCATAAGGGCCAGATCTGGAGTCCTCTTCACTGGATGTTGTAAATCCAATCTGATTATTCACTATCACATGAATACTGCCGCCAACCCCATAGCCCCTGGTCTGAGACATTTGCAGAGTTTCCATTACTACGCCTTGACCTGAGAATGCAGCATCACCATGAATCAAAATTGGCACTACAAGGTTTTGATCACTATCATTCAGCCTATCCTGGCGAGCACGAACAGAACCCACAACCACTGGGTTAACAATCTCTAGATGAGAAGGATTATTGCCAAGAGATACATGTACTTCTCCATTTGGAGTAAGAATATTCGAAGAAAATCCTAGGTGGTATTTTACGTCTCCTGTGCTAGCTCCTTCTAGCTCAAAATCTTCTTCAAATGCAGCAAATAATTCTTTAGGAGATTTTCCTAAGACATTTACCAAAAGATTTAACCTGCCTCTATGGGCCATACCGAAACAAATTTGCTGTGCTCCAAAAATTCCACAATTTTGAATCAAGCTATCAACCAATGGAATTAGAGATTCAGCACCCTCAATTCCAAAACGTTTCATACCTGGATATCTTGATGCTAAGAATTTTGCTAAGCCATCCGCTGAACTTAAGCGCTTATGAATATATACCTTTTCGTCATCAGTAAAATCAATCTTGCCAAGATTTGGCTCTAATCTTTGTTGGAACCATTGTCTCTCATTGATACTGGAAATATAGTTATATTCAATACCTAAATTTCCGCAATAGATTTTTTCCAATGAAGAAATAATCTCAGCTAAAGAAGCAGTATCTTTATTGATTCTGAGTGAATCAGTACTAAATTGCTTTTCTAGATCACTTTGATCAAGCCCATGAAATGATAATTCTAAATCCTCGCAGTGACGAGAAGGCTTCAAGGTCAATGGATCTAATGTTGCCTTATGATGCCCTCGATTTCTGTATGCCTGAATCAGTTGGATAACTTTAATTTGTTTTGGATCTATGTCCGGCCCTATCTCAACATTGATTTTCTGAGCTTGCGGCTTAATAGATTTTGCTTTGGTCTTAAATCTATTTATTACCTCTTGATGCGAAGCTTCTTCTCCAGAGGCTTCTGATGTAGGCAAAGAGTTAAAATAGTGCATCCAGTCCTCAGGAATCGAGCTTGGATCTTTCAGGTAAGATTCATATAAAGACTCAAGATAAGAGGCCTGTCCACCACCTGCATGAGAAGTGGAAATAAAATCCTCGTTATCAATCATCTGCTAGTTTGAAGTTGAAACCGTTGAAGCAATAATATTAGATTTTTTTTGCTTATTTTTTAGCAGCATGGATTTAATCTCTCCAATTGCCTCGTTAGGATTGAGTCCCTTAGGGCAAACGGCGACACAGTTCATTATTCCATGACATCTGTAAACACTAAAAGGGTCCGATAGATTTTGGAGTCTTTCAGCTGTTTGAGTATCGCGGGAATCTGCAATAAATCTATAGGCTTGGAGAAGAGCCGCTGGACCAACAAATTTATCAGGATTCCACCAAAATGATGGGCAGCTTGTTGAGCAACAGGCACATAAAATACATTCGTAGAGTCCATCTAGTTTGTCTCGATCTTCTGGAGATTGTAGCCTTTCGCCGATATCAACAGGCGTATCATTCTGAAGAAAGGGCTTAATTTTTTCATATTGAGCATAAAATTCAGTCATATCTACCACTAAATCACGAATAACTGGAAGACCAGGAAGCGGGCGCAGATCTAGTTTATTTTTTTTAATAACTGAGGATAGGGGAGTAATGCAAGCCAAGCCATTTTTTCCATTGATATTCATTCCATCAGAACCACATACACCCTCTCTGCAAGATCTTCTGTATGAAATTGTAGGATCTTTCTCTTTCAATTGATTGAGAAGCTCTAAAACCATAATATCTCTTTTGGGCTGCTCAAACTTGTAGGTTTGCATATAAGGAAATTGATCCTTTTCTGGGTTATATCTGTATATGTTTATGCTTATCATTTTCTTATTAGATTAGTTTTAATAGGTTCTTATTTTTGGAGGAAATGCATCCACCTGCTTAGGCTCAAAGTTTACTTTCCGCTTACCTAAACTTTTGCTCGTTGGATCATACAAAGAATGACATAGCCAGTTTTCATCATCTCTGTCGGGATAATCTTCTCGCGCATGAGCTCCTCTGCTTTCAGTTCTTTGAAGAGACGAGATGGCTGTAGCTTCTGCAACTTCAAATAAATTTTGCAGTTCAATTGCCTCTACTCGGTTGGTGTTAAAAGCAGCACTTTTATCTTGTAAATGAAGGTTATCTATTTTCTCTCTGATATCTGACAACGCCGACACACCTTTTTCCATGTAGTCGCCGCGTCTAAATACTCCAAAATAGTTCTGCATAACTTCTTGAAGCTCTCTTTTAACAGATGAAACTTCATGCCCAGAAGTTGATTCATTTAGTTTATTTAAACTGTGGAGTGCTCCATCAATATCATCTTTATCAGCATCAGCTACACCGCCGCCAGACTTCAAAGCTTCGTTGATATGAAGACCGGCCGCTCTTCCAAAAACAACTAAATCTAAGAGTGAGTTTCCACCCAATCTATTTGCACCGTGCACTGATACACATGCAGCCTCTCCAACAGAAAATAACCCTGGAATATAATCATTGTTTGAGCTGCTAATTTTAAATGCTTGGCCATGAACATTGGTTGGTGTTCCGCCCATCATGTAATGGCATGTTGGAACTACTGGAATTGGTTCATAGACAGGGTCAACAGCAGCGAATGTTTTTGAAAGTTCGCAAATACCTGGTAATTTAGCGTTCAGTACATCTGCGCCTAGATGATCAAGCTTCAAAAAAACATGATCTTTATTTTCACCACAACCTCGTCCCTCTAATATCTCTAAAACCATTGAACGTGCAACAACATCTCTTCCCGCAAGATCTTTTGCATTAGGGGCATACCTTTCCATAAATCTTTCACCATCTTTATTGATCAGATATCCGCCCTCTCCTCTGCAACCCTCAGTTACCAAGGATCCTGCTCCATATATTCCAGTAGGATGAAACTGCCACATCTCCATATCCTGAGCAGGGATACCCGCTCTTAATGCCATTCCAAGACCATCACCGGTATTGATAAGAGCATTTGTAGTAGATGAATAAATTCTACCAGCGCCACCAGTAGCCAAAACTGTTGCTTGAGCTTTTAAATACGCGACTTCACCAGATTCAATTGAAAATGCAACAACCCCTGTTACTTCTTTTAGCTTATTTAGTACCAGATCAACAGCAAACCATTCATTTAAAAAATTTGACCCTTCTTTCACATTATTTTGATAAAGGGTATGAAGCAATGCATGACCTGTTCTGTCTGCAGCTGCACATGTTCTTGATGCCTGACCGCCCTTACCAAAATCTTTTGACTGACCTCCAAATGGTCTTTGATAAATTCGCCCATTTTCTGTTCTAGAAAATGGTAAGCCCATGTGCTCAAGTTCAAATACTGCCTTTGGTCCTTCTGAGCACATATACTCAATTGCATCCTGATCGCCAATATAGTCTGAGCCCTTGACGGTATCATACATATGCCAACGCCAATCATCTTGAGGATCGGCACTAGCTATCGCGCAAGTAATCCCTCCCTGAGCAGATACTGTATGAGATCTGGTTGGAAAAACCTTAGAGACAACTGCTGTCTTTAATCCTGATTTGGCTAATTCAAGAGAGGTTCTCATTCCTGAGCCACCTCCGCCAATCACAAGAACATCGAATTCTAAGGTTTTAATATTTGATGAATTTAAAGTGCTCAAAATTTAGCTCCAAATGGTGAATAAAAGAATAAAAATAACTACGCAACCCCAAAGTATAAAAAGCAAAGAAAAGGACCCTCTAATAATATTTGCATATTTACCAATAGCTGGACTAACAAACCCAAGGGTTCTGGAAGTAAAGTAATCTGTGCCAATTGTCCAAAGACCAATAAAAGAATGTATTACAATAATAAGACTAACTAGGCTTGTTATGATCAAAAAAACTATTTGATCTGTAAAGACAGACCAGGCATCAAACTCTAATGGCTGGTTAACAAGAAAAAAGGACGAAAGCCAAACTGTATACCCAAGCAAAAAGACAGCAGAGAGGCGTTGAGCATAAAATAATGTTGAGCCTATCACAGTAAGATTCTCCAGATAACGGCAGCAACTAAGATGGACCAAAGAAAAAATACAATGTATGAAGAGGCTCTGGATGCTTCGAGTGACTCACCGATATGCATATCCTGAAGGAGGTGACGAACACCGGTTAAAATATGATAAGCAAAAATCAGGAAACTAAAAGCGACAAATGTTGTAAAAAAGATTGAATCTTTCAAAAGTGCTGAGATAAACATAAAATCATTATAGCTTTTAGTTGAAAAATAAAGAAGGAATAGGGATAAAGGAAGTGTTACAAAAAATATATAAATTCCTGCAAGGCGATGCGTAATTGACGAAATAGCTGAAATCGGAAGCTTAATCTGCAATAGATTAATATATACCGGTCGAGCTCTGTTGTGGTTAATAGACATATGTTCCCTTCTGATACCTAAGTACGCTAATTATAACAATTATTTAACAATTTACCCAATTGAATTGTGTAGCGGCATTTGAGTTTATAACGTTTTGAATGTCAATATTAAAATAGATAAAGCTATATCGGTGTTTTTAGGGGTATTTTAATGTAGTTTGACTACAAAGATTAAGATTATTTGTTCTTTTTAACGTGTTTAACAAGGCGTTTTTTCTTTTTAATTTGCCTAGATGTCAATTCGTTCTTTTTGCCCTCATAGGGGTTTTCACCTTTCTTGAAAATTAGATTCAACTCTACGCTTTTTAAATTTAAAGCCTCCCTAAATGAGTTAATTAAATACCGCCTATAATTTGCTGGGATTTTACTTGAAACATTAGAATGAATAATAAGCTTTGTTGGGTAAATACCTCCAAAATGTATGTATCTCATTTTAACTGGCCTACCTCCAACGCTTGGGATATTGGTTGCTAAAGCAAACTTCTCAAGTAATTTGTTAAGCATGCCTGTTGAAAACTTAGTAGTTGCTGTTGCATGAACATCTGCCAAAGTATCAAAAAGTTTTTTAAATCCTCTTTTTTGTAAAGCTGAAATTTGGGTAATGACCAAATCGCCTAGAGCTGAATTATGGTATTTTTTTGAAGTTAAGAGATTTTCAATATCTTCAGGTGTTAACTCATCAACTTTATTAAAAGCAATGACAACTGGTTTTCCGTGCTCTCTTATTAAATTAAGAATGCGCAGATCTTGATCAACCACCCCATCATTTGCATCTATTAGCATTAAAACTATTTCAGACTCTGCAACTGCATGCATGGCACGAACATATGAAAAATACTCAACAGCATGACTCTGTCTGTATCTTTTTCTGATGCCAGCAGTATCAATAAAAACAAACTCCTCATCATTAAATGTGAATGGAACATGTATTGAGTCAATCGTCGTTCCAGGTATATCTGAAACAATCAGTCTGTCTTGCTTGGTAAATTGATTAATAAATGTTGACTTGCCTGCATTTGGTCGGCCAATAACTGCTATTTTTGTTCCTGGTATTTCCATTGCAGGAGTCTCTTCTAGATTATCAGCTAGATAGATCTGTAATTCCTTGATGCCTCTTGAATGCTCTGCGCTGATTTCAAGTATTTCTCCCGCGCCTCTTTGTTGAAGATCTTCCTTTGCATTTGAGCGCTGCTTAATATCAATTTTATTTAAAACAACTATAAAATTTTTATTAAATTTACGAACAATTTCAAAGAGATTGATGTCATCAGATGTTAATTCTTGCGATCCATCAATCAGTAAAATAATAAGGTTTGATTCCTCAGCAGCTATGAGTGCTTGATCAGTAATGGCTTCACTAAAATCAGTAAGCTCTGAGCCAACACCACCAGTATCAACTACTAAGTATTGCTTGCCTTTATAGCTGCTGTAGCCAAAATTTCTGTCTTTAGTAAGGCCCGAGAAATCTGAAACAATAGCATTTCTACTTTTAGTAAGCTTGTTAAATAAGGAGGATTTACCTACATTAGGCCTGCCGAGAATAGCGATTGAATTTAACATTTTTATCGAGCATTTTAGAGCGAAATTGCAACTAAATTAGAGTCCTGATCCAAGGTATAAGCCAGCCCTCCAAAGGTTACTATGCTCTTAATAGGATTGCCTGAAACTTTTTTTCTACCAACAGTTTTACCGGTCATTGGGTTGATAACATGCAAGTACCCTTCTAAATCACCAACTAGCATATAGTTCTCAAAGATTACTCCATTAGAAAGATCTCGAATCTTATACTCTTCTGATATCCAGGAAGGAGCTAAATTAGAAGAAGAAAATGAAAGAATAGATCCGTCATCTTGAATTACCATAATCATCCCTTGACCAATCACTGGGGAATGAAAAGAGGAAGCTTTAGAGTTCCACACTGGTCTTTTCTGAGCCATATCAAAGGCTGTTAAATTACCTTGGTAATTAGTCGCAAAGACAAGTTGATTAGCAAAGACTGGGGATGAATCAGCATCAAGTAGATTCTCAAGCTCTGAAGAACCTTCAACGAAGGAAATTGGGCCATCCCACAAAAAGAAACCTGTATTTAGTTGGAAAGCTCCTAGTCGACCATTATCAAAAGTAGAGAAGACCATTCCATCTTTGATGACTGGTTCGCCTGTTCCCCTTACAGTTAATGCTGGAAGTTGCGATCTAAATGTCCATGCTTTCTCTCCTGTTGATGAATCAAGAGCTGTTAACTCACCAACAGAATTCTTCACTACCGCCAGCGATGCATCTATAACTGCATTTGCAAGAACCTCACCCCCAGTATTAGTTTCCCATAGGATTTCTTGAGAATCTAAATCAAGACCCAAGACATTTCCTTCTGTATCAGAAACAATAAACTTTCCAAAGCCAGAGGCTACGCCTGCTGCTAGATTACGTTCTAAAGTTTTAGTCCAATTTACATTTCCAGTTTTAGGATCTAATGAAACAATATCTCCATCAGAATCTGCCACTAGCATCTGACCAGCATAAAAACTAGGCTTAAAAGATCCAAGATCATTCGAAGCCTTAAAAGATTTTTTCCAAGCTACATTTACTGAGACCGTCTCTTGAAATGCAACAAGTTCAGCCGGGGTTGTTATATCTTCTTCAGAGTCATCGCTCCAAAAATTCAAGGAAGGTAAAGAAGAACAGGAAGATAAAATTCCGATAAATATGAATAGGATAAGTTTATTTTGCATGTAGATTATTGAGTAAGCTTATTAATCTTAATTTTCAGTAAGGATTTTTGTGATTCGTCCTGAATATTTGTCATTGCAAGATTATATTGAGCAAGGGCTAGTTCGTTTTTATTTAGCCCTGCCAATGCATCAGCTTTAACTTCATAAACCATAGGGTGTTCAGAAGATGAGTTTAATGGCTCTAGGACCTCCAAAGCATTAGAGAAATTATTATTGCTTAGCTCTATTCTAGCAATATTCATTCTAGCAATTACATTTAATACATCATTGCCAAATAGACCTGATGTTGCATCTAATAGTTCATTAAATTCTTCTAAACCAGCTTCAAGATTTCCCTCTCTTGCTTCTTGAGATCCCTTGATTAAGCGTGCAAGGCCTGCATAACCAGTTTTTGGGAAATTTGCTTGCAAGGCGTTGAAGGTTGAAGTTTTTTCCTCGAGATCATTGGTTTCTTCTGATGTAGCAAGGAACCAAGCATCATATAGCTCTGCTGCTTGAGCGTTTTGACTGGCGTAATAACTATTTACAGTAACGCTAGTTATAGCAGTAAAAAATACCGCACTAAAAATTAATAATATAGTTCTCTGATTCCTTTTTAAGAAATCCATAATAGCTGTTAATCGCTCTTCATCTGAATTGTATTCGGCCATTTTCTCTCCTATAGATTTTTATACAGAGTCACTAATTCTTTAAAGCCAAGAGTCTTTTGATCGCCCTGATCACTGAGATCCTTCCAGATAAACTGATCTGCATCTCTCTCCTGAGAACCAATAATAATAGCAAAATTACATTGGCTATTATTAGCACGTCTAAGCTGTGATTTAAGGCTGCTGTTACTTAAAAAAGCATCCAATGTAATCTCAATATTTGCCTCTCTTAAATCATGGGCTATTTTATAGGTTTTTTGGTGATCTTGCTCATCAACAATAATTAAAGCAACTTTTATCCTTGGGCTAGTTTCTTTTGTTTGCATTAATTCAACAATTCTTTCTAAACCAATTGCAAAACCAATGGCATGCATATTCTTTCCGTCTAATTCTTGGCTTAAATGATCATATCTACCACCACCCAAAAAAGCGTCTTGTGCGCCTAGCTCATTAGAAACAACCTCAAAAACTAAACCAGTATAGTAATCAAGGCCTCTCACAAGAGCTGGATCAATTATGATATTGCACTGATCAGAAAAATGTTTAGCGATATCTTGTAACAAAGCCTTGGATCTATCTGAAATAAAATCATCAAAATTTGGAGCTTCTTTTAATAGAAGTTGAGTTGATTGCTCCTTGGAATCAAGCACTCTTAATGGATTAGTATTCAGTCTAGCAATATCTTTTTCATGTAACCCTGCAATGTGTGGTTTAAAAAATTCTTTTAAAGCTTGGCAAAAATTTTCTTTTGATTCCTCGTCACCTAAATGATTAATTTTAAGTGTGTAATTCGAAATGCCAAGTTGCTCATTTATTTTTAGGACTAAGGAAATAATCTCATATTCACTCAATCCTTCCTCGTAACCAAGATACTCAACACCAGCCTGATGAAATTGCCTAAAACGACCTTTCTGAGGTCTTTCATATCTAAACATTGGGCCTTGATACCATAATTTATGTTTTTCATGCTCTTGTTTTTTTTGAATAATTGCGCGGATAACACTTGCTGAACCCTCCGGACGCAAGCTAACACTTTCTTGATTTCTATCTAAGAAACTATAAAGTTCTTTGTTGACTATATCTGATGAATTGCCTACAGAGCGATCAAATAAATTAGTGGATTCTAGCAATGGGGTGCGGATTTCCTGGATATTAAATGCGTCAAAAGCCTGGGCAAGCACTTGTTCGAGCATGTGCCATTTTTTTAGATCAGCGGGAAAGAGATCTGGCATGCCTCTCAATGATTGAATTTTCACTAATTAACCTTTAACAATAATGTTACTTACTTTTCTACTTTCAAGCTTTTCTCTTACCTGATCTTCTATTGTATCAACAAGTTTCTCATTAGAGACTTTTTTTAAAGGGGAACCGTCGACATACAATAGATTGCTCGGACCTCCTGTTAAACCAACATCTGCTGCCTTTGATTCTCCTGGACCATTTACGTAGCATCCAATAATTGCTACTTCTAAATCCTCTGAGATTCCTTCAAACCTATTCTCTAATTCATTTACAACCTCTATGACATTAAAATTTTGCCTTGAGCAGCTAGGGCATGCAACTATTCTTATTCCACGACTTCTTAGGTTTAAACTTTTTAAAATATCCCACCCAATTTTAATTTCGTCCACTGGGTCTGAAGCAAGGGAAATTCTAATTGTATCCCCTATACCATCAGCCAAGAGTAATCCAAGACCAATGGATGATTTAACAGAACCTGCTCTATAACTTCCAGACTCAGTAATCCCAAGGTGCAGTGGCTGGTCAAGTAACTTGGAAAATTTTCTATAACTTTCAACGGTCATCTTAATATTTGACGCTTTTAAGCTTAGTTTAAAGTTTTGAAAATCATGCTTGTCAAGAATATCTACATGCCTGAGAGCAGATTCCACTAAAGCGTCAGAATTAGGTTCGCCATATTTCTTTTGCAGATCTTTTTCTAATGAGCCAGCATTTACCCCTATTCTTATAGGTACATTATTATCCTTTGCGGCTTGAATAATTTGCTTTACCTTATCCGCTTTGCCAATATTGCCAGGATTTATTCTTAAACAGTCAGCGCTATCTGCAACCAAAAGAGCAATTTTATAATCAAAGTGGATATCAGCTACCAAAGGAATAGAAACAGCTTTTTTAATTTTTTTGAATGCTGCTGCGCACTCTTCGTCAGGAACGGAGACCCTTACAATATCTGCTCCGGCAGCTTGCAAGTCTTCTATTTGATCAACGGTAGCCTGAACATCTGCAGTATTAGTATTGGTCATAGATTGAATAGAAATCGGATGATTGCCGCCAACACCAACATCACCAACAAAAATTGGTTTTGTTTGCTTCCTAACTATCCATGAATCATTCATTATCTATCTCAATAGAGCTAACATTAAGCTTATTAGCTACCTGAGTAAAGTTGATTTCATTTTGATTATAAAATCCAACTATCCCATCTGCATTCCCAACGATAATTCTAAATGGCGGAGTGATCGAAATCTCAAAATTATTATTTGCCTTAAATAGTTTGTATATTAGTTGATTACTTCCTTGATAAATTTCTACCCAGCTATCCTCAAGAAAGCGAAGAGATAAATTGTTTATCACTCCTTGGGAAACTGTAAATTCAGTCAATTTAGACTCATCAGCATTACTAGCAGCTGGCTGGACAAAGGGGTGAATAAGAGAGAGAGCATCATTAATTAATTTCTGGTCACTCACCACGGCAAGAGTCGAATTTCCTTCCATGGCTTCACGAGGAAGTTTAATTATTTTAGTTGATAATTCTAGCTCATCATCCTCACCAATAAAGATAAAAAAGATTGCCAATAACATTAGTGGTGCAGCAATTTTAATTTGGGGGTAGAAATCCTTAATCTGTCTTTTATTGATGTCTTCGCTGCTCTTAGGAAGATTATCGGAATCATAAATGTCAAAAAATACCTGATCAATCCCTAAAAAAATGGAGTATCTCTCGAAGTAGCTTAATGCAAACATCCTGGCTGGAAAAATAGAATAGTCACCAGATTCAATCGCTTTAATATAATCTACATTGATATAAGTTTTTTCTGATACTTGGCTTTCAGATAATCCAAGAGACTCGCGCATGCTCTTGAATTTTTTTCCAATTTTTGCTGTTTGAGCTGATCTTAGACTCATGAGGTGGGCACTATATTAATATTTTTAGAGCTATTTTTTGCTTTAATACTTTTGGTAAGCTTGCCAACTAATTGGCCGCATGCTCCATCTATAGCATCTCCTCTGGTAATTCTTAGTGTAGTAATCATGCCCTTGCGAATTAAGTAGTCTTTAAAATCTTTAATAGCTTTCTCTTGCGATCTCAAGTAATTGCACCCATCGAAAGGATTAAATGGAATGAGATTAACTTTACAAGAAAGACCGCGAAGAACTTCAACAAGCTGTTTCGCATGCTCAAGCGAATCATTGACTCCATCAATTAAAATATACTCAATAGTAATTGTTTTTCGTTTGCTTTGATTAACCAGATAATCTTTACAAGACTGAATTAGTTGATCGAGTGGATATTTTTTATTAATCGGAACAATTTCATCTCTTAATTTATCATTTGCGGCATGCAAAGATATTGCCAAAGAGACATCGGTGCGTGATGCTAATTTCTTGATTTCAGGAACTATTCCTGAGGTGCTCAAAGTAATGCGTCTTTTAGAAAGACCATAAGCATTTTGATGTTGCATAATTGAGATAGAACTAAGAACTGGAGCCACATTCAATAAAGGTTCGCCCATGCCCATAAAAACAACATTAGAAATTTGCTGAGAGGGTTGCTGATAAAAATTTGCTATCCATAACTGACCGATAATTTCATTGGGTGTTAAGTTCCTTTCAAAGCCCTGGGCGCCAGTAGCACAGAATGTGCACTGCAAAGCACAACCCGCTTGCGAGGAAATGCAAAGCGTTAGTCTTTTTTTCTCAGGAATAATCACCATTTCTATCATCGAACCAGAATCTAATTTAATAAGGTATTTCTTAGTCCCTTCAGGAGAAATTAAACAATCCTCCACCTCAGGCGGTTCGGCTATTGCTAGTTCATTTAACTGCTCTCTTAGCTCCAGGCTAAAGTCAGTCATCTCCATAAAATTAAGCACTCCTCTCTGATGAATCCACTTCATCAATTGGGAAGCTCTAAATTTTGGTTGCTTAATTGAGTCGAAAAATTCCACCAAGGATTCATGAGAGAATCCAAGCAAGTTTAATTTTTCTTTAGGCACTCAATTAAAAGATTTCATTAGCTTCAAAGAAATAAGCAATCTCTCTGGCAGCACTCTCTAATGAATCTGAACCATGTACAGCATTTGCATCAATAGTCTCCGCAAAATCTGCTCTAATTGTTCCAGGCTCTGCATCACTTGGATTGGTCGCACCCATCAATTCTCTATTTTTTAATACAGCATTTTCTCCTTCGAGCACTTGCACAAAAACTGGTGCAGAAATCATGTATTCAACAAGATTTGGAAAAAAGGGTCTTTCTTTGTGCTCTGCATAAAATCCACCTGCCTTGGTTTCATCCATATGAATGAGTTTGCCAGCAACAATTTTTAGGCCATTCTCTTCAAAGCGATCAATAATCTTGCCCATAAGATTTCTTGATGTTGCATCCGGCTTTATAATTGATAGTGTTCTTTCTAATGACATAAGGTTACTCCTAAATTTTGCGACATTATAGGCGAGTTAATCAGATTCATCCATCCATGCCATCTGAATTGCTTCAAGTATTTTTTCATTAGAATTCAATGGATTATCATCAAATTTTTCTAAGGAGCATATTTTGCTGTGTAAATCAGGAAAACTTATCCACTGAGGATCAATTTCCGGATAGGCATCATGCAAATCTATTGCGATATCAATAATATCTGACCATTTATATTGCATCAATGATCCTCGGAGACTTGGTTGATTGTGTATTTTGGTAATTCGACGGTAAATTTGCCATCCGTTGGGGTAGTTTGGCAACTTAAACGTGAATTTGATTCTAATCCCCAAGCCTTATCCAGCATATCTTCTTCAGTCTCAGAAGCCTCATCAAGATCATCAAAACCCTCTCTGACGATAACATGACATGTGGTGCAAGCACATGACATTTCACATGCATGCTCTATTTTAATACCTTCTCTTAGTGCAGCTTCACAGATAGACTCATCTGACCTGGTTTCAAACTCAGCCCCATCAGGGCAAAGCTCATGGTGAGGAAGTACTTTGATAACAGCCATTTTAAATGGTAAAACTTTCGCCACAACCACATACAGCTTTCGCATTTGGATTGTGGAACTTGATACCTTTATTAAGACCATCATCAGAATAATCGACCATGCTACCTTTAAGGTAGCTAAGGCTCTCTTGGTCAACATAAATGTTGCATTCGCCTTCGTTAAATATGATATCTTGGCCTTCAGTCAAAATATCATCAACATATTCAAAGAAGTACTCAAATCCTGAGCACCCAGCTTTTTTAACACCGATTCGAACACCCAAGCCTTTTCCTCGACCTTGAATACTCGAAGCAAAGTGCGCAAGTGCACTTTCAGAGAATTTCAATGCTTCTGGAGAAAACTTTTCCATCTTTACTGCTTTTGCTCGTAATCCTCTATAGCTTGTTTAATTGAATCTTCAGCAAGAACAGAACAATGAATTTTAATAGGTGGTAACTCTAGAGCCTCCACAATGTCAATATTTTTAATTTCTTTCGCCTCTTCAAGAGTTTTTCCAAGAAGCATTTCAACCAATTCGCTTGACGAGGCAATAGCTGAGCCACAGCCATATGTCTTGAATTTCACATCCTTAATAACATGGGTATTACCGTGTTGCTCACATTTAATCTGCAGCTTCATAACATCACCACATGCTGGAGCACCAACCATACCAGTGCCAATATCCATATCCTTTGGATCAAACCTACCTACATTATATTTTGCAGGCTCGTTAATAGTATTTTCAAACTTATCAACTACTTTTTTGCTATATGCCATAAATACCTCCCAATATTTAATGCGTTTGCCAATCCACTGTATCAAGATCAATGCCATCAAGATACATTTCCCATAGAGGTGATAGCTCTCTAAGTCTTTCAACAGCATGATTAATTAGAGACAGTGTGTATTCAATATCTTCGTCGGTGGTAAATCGACCGAAGGAAAATCTTATAGAGCTAGATGCAAGCTCATCTTTCCTTCCCAAAGCTCTTAATACATATGATGGTTCTAAACTTGCAGATGTACAAGCAGACCCTGAAGATACAGCAATATCCTTTAACGCCATGATTAAAGATTCTCCTTCTACGTATGCAAAGCTAATATTTAAAATATTACTAACTTTATTTTTAATGTCTCCGTTCACATAAATCTCTTCAATCTTTGAGACAGAATCATAAAACTTTTTATGCAGAGCTTCGATTTTCTTTTTATCAGCAAACATTTCTTCTTTAGCAATTCTAAAAGCTTCTCCCATTCCAACAATTTGATGCGTTGGCAAGGTACCAGATCTCATCCCTCTTTCATGGCCACCTCCGTGCATTTGAGCTTCAATTCTTACACGTGGTTTACGTGATACAAATAGAGCGCCAATTCCTTTAGGGCCATATGTCTTATGAGCAGAAAAGGACATTAAATCTACGGGTAACTCAGACAAGTTTATTTCTATTTTGCCAGTACTTTGAGCGGCATCCACATGAAAAAAGATACCTTTTTCTCTTGCATAAGATCCTATTTCATGAAGATTATTGACCGTGCCAAGCTCATTATTAATGTGCATGATTGAAATCAGAACAGTATCGTCTCGTACAACGCTATCTATTAAGCTAGTAGTTATAAGGCCGCCTTCTGTTGGATCTAAATAAGTGACCTCAAAGCCTTCTCTTTCAAGCTGCCTGCATGCATCCAATACAGCCTTATGTTCAATCTTAGAAGTAATTATATGCTTGCCTTTTTCGTGATAGAAATTTGCAATGCCTTTAATAGCTAGATTATTTGCTTCAGTGGCACCGGATGTCCACACAATTTCTCGGGGGTCGCAACCAACCAAGTTTGCTACATGTGACCTAGCCTCCTCAACCGACTCTTCTGCCTTCCAGCCAAATTTATGCGAACGTGATGCTGGATTACCAAAATTTCCATCTAAAGTTAAATGATCGGAAATCTTCTTGGCAACCCGGGGATCAACTGGAGTTGTAGATGCATAATCAAGATAGATTGGTAGGTTTATGTCAGTACTCATTATTGTATTTCCATTAATTTAATGTGTGGTTTCTTGGGTGATTCAGCAAGCTCTGCGATTGAAATATCCGTTAAAAAGCTATCCACAACATTGTTTAAATCATCCCATAGCTGGTGAGAGTTACATCTTTTGCCTGCATGACAGGTAGCTGTGCCAGCACAGTTTGTAGAGTCAAGATTTTCTTCAACGGCATGCATAATATCCTTAATTGAAATATGTTTTGGTTCAATAGCAAAAATATATCCACCATTCCTACCTCTGATACTTTCAACCAATCCAGCCACTCTAAGCTTTCTAAATAATTGCTCTAAATAGGCAAGATCAATGCCCTGTCTATTTGCAATATCTTTTAATGCAACCGGTGAAGAGTCAAACGATAAAAATTCAAGATCTGCTAATGCGTTGACCGCATAGCGACTCTTGGTGGTAAAATTCATGTGGGTATTATGAATACCCGAGTTAATTAGTCAAGTTTTATTTGCATTCCTAATCTTTCAGCAACTTCCCCATAAGTTTCAATGACATTACCAAGATCTTGACGAAATCTATCTTTATCCATTTTAGTTAAAGTATCCTTATCCCATAAGCGGCAGCCGTCAGGCGTAAACTCATCTGCCAACAACATTTTGCCATTAAAAATTCCAAATTCTAATTTATAATCAACCAAAATAAGATTGGCTTCTTTGAAAAAATCAACAAGAATATTATTGGCTTTTAAGCTCAATTCCCTCATTGAATCAGCTTGCTCTTGAGAAGCCCAACCAAAAGACTCAATATGATGATCGTTAATTAAGGGGTCGCCCAAAGCATCATCTTTTAAGAAAAATTCAAACAGTGGCGGGTCTAATATCAAACCATCTTCAATGCCTAATCTTTTGCACAGCGAGCCTGTGGCTCTATTTCTAACAACACATTCTATGGGAAACATCTCCAGCTTACGGACAAGTGATTCGTTTCCTGAAACAAGCTCAATAAAATGAGTTTCAATGCCTTTAGAAGCTAAAAACTCCATAACAAACGCATTAAATTGGTTATTTACTTTACCCTTATTATCCAGTGCCTCCATTTTCTTGCCATCAAAGGCAGAAGTATCATCTCTAAATTCCATAATTAGGTGTTCTGGATTAGAGGTAGCAAATAAAGATTTTGCTTTACCGGTGGTAATTTGTGATAGTTTTTCCATAGTTTTAACTCAATAATTCATTAATTTTAGAGATGAGCTGCTCAGCTTCCTCATTTGCACCAGTAAGGGATTTAACTAAAATATTTGTTTTACCTTCCTTGGTAGTAAGAATAATTTTAAATTCAGCAGCTTCATTAAGCAATAAAGAATCATTGTTCTCATTATCTGTAAAATTTAAAAAAGAAAACCAACTGCTCTTTTCAGATTCTGCAGAATAGCTTACTAAGAATATTCCATTATCTCTATCTATATCATTTGAGGTAATGTTGCCTGCTGAAAGTGCCCTGCTCACAGCTGACCAGGCCCTATCAAAACCTAAATCTAACTCAATCATTGTTTGATTGTTGAGATTAAAAATTTTAGCTTTTTTTCTATCATTGAGGTTCTGGGCTGCAAGGGAGGTACCAGCAAATGAAGAAACTGAGCTGGCAAAATACTGAACAATTTTTTCAAGCTCAGCTTGCATAAAGGTAGAGTCTAAATCTTCGCTAACACCATCCAAGTCTTTATTTGATCTTAGGAATATCTCTGTTGAAGCTTCCTTGATACCATGCTCAATCACTAGCTGTAAATTTAGATTTTTGGAATGCTCAATTACAAAGATGCCAGTATCTGGATTAGCGGTAACTATAGACATTGAAGAGGCTTCAATATAATTCTTGGCAATTGGCCAAGCTGTTGAAGGCATCGTTTCAATGTAGACCCACATTAATTCTCCCAACCTTCTTAATTGAACTTCATTAGACTCTCCTGAAGAAAAAATTTGCCTTGGGGCAGGAACATCTTGCTCTTCAGCTGAGGCAATACCTTCCGTAATCGGAGGATAATGATCATCTGTGATGATTTGTAAATCCTCATCATCTAGAGTGAGATCTGAGTTAACCTCCTCTTCAAAAAATTTATATTTAGTATCGGGAAACATTCCTTCTGGGCCAGAAATATATGAGCATGAAGTCACGCATATTATTAATAATAAAGAGCAACTGGATTGAATATTTTTCATAGTAATTTTAATTTAATCATCTCATTTTTTATAGCATCATGATACTGAGAATCTAAAGATATCAAGGGCAAACGAATACCAGAATTAATTTTTGCCATTTGCTCTAACATCCATTTTACTGGTATTGGATTAGCCTCAATGAATAAAAGTTCAAAGATATTTCTGTACATATCATTTAGTTCTTTTGCATCCTCATAGTGCCCCTCAAGATTAAGCCCGCAAATTTTAGCAATTTGGCTCGGCAGAATGTTTGCTGCAACAGATATGACGCCATCTCCACCTGTTGACATAAACTCACTAAAAGTTGGGTCGTCACCAGATAAAACAGCAAAATATTTTTGATCATTTTGCCTTTCTCGAATAGACATCAATTCATCCAAACGCACAGCATCATCTACCGCCTCTTTAATCCCAACTATATTAGGGTGGTAGGAAAGCCTAGAAACAGTCTCTGGCCTAAGATCACACGCAGTCCTGGATGGAACGTTATATAAAATTTGAGGTATTTCAACAGAATCAGCAATCTTCATATAATGCTGATACAGCCCCTCTTGATTAGGTTTGTTGTAATAAGGGGTAACTATTAAAGCAAAGTCAGCACCTAGGGATGCAGCGGTTTGTGTAAGCTCTAAAGCTTCCTGAGTGGAATTTGCTCCTGTGCCAGCAATTACAGGAATTCTTCCGTCAACAAACTCAATAGTCTGCTCAATAATCTTAAGATGCTCCATAACAGAGACTGTTGCAGACTCTCCCGTTGTTCCAACAGCAACAATGCCATTGGTTCCTGATTGAATATGCCAGTCAACTAAGGATGCTAGTGATTCATCGTCCAATGATCCATCTGCACGCATAGGTGTCACTAGAGCCACAAAACTGCCTTGGAGGGGTTGCATCATTTCTATTTTCAGTAAAAAATGAAACTATACACTTTTTTCGAGAAAAATAATGGCTAAAAATCTAGTAGGTAAAAAATGTCCAGCATTTAAAGCTGACGCAACAAATGATCAAATAGTTGAGAATGCTTCCTTTAAGGGAATGAACGTTGTTATATATTTTTACCCGAAAGATAGTACTCCGGGATGCACAACAGAAGGCCAAGAATTTCGCGATAGTTACAAGCAATTTAAAAAGATGAATACTGAGATCTTGGGAGTATCTAGAGAATCAATTAAATCTCATGAGAAGTTTAAATCTAATCAAAGTTTTCCATTTGAGCTTCTCTCCGACCCAGATGAAAAAGTATGCAAAGCATTTGATGTGATGAAACTTAAATCTATGTACGGAAGAGAATACATGGGAGTTGATAGAAGCACATTTATTATTGATTCATCTGGAAAAATTAGAAAAGAATGGAGAGGTGTCAAGGTCAAAGGGCATGTTCAGGAAGTCTTGGAGGCTGTAGAAGAGCTAACCTCGTAATTGTCCTAGTCTACTGACTTTTCAGGCCATGCATTCCATATAGCCTTAATCAGCGTAGCTATTGGTATGGCAAAAAATACTCCCCAGAATCCAAACAGACTGCCGAAAACAAATACAGCAAGGATAATCATTACTGGATGCAGTTTAACAGCGTCAGAGAACAATATCGGAACTAATAAATTTCCATCTAGTACCTGCAATGCAAGATAAGAGCCCATGAGGAGCCAGAAATCAAAAGTTAGATTAAATTGTAATAACCCTATGATCGCTACAGGAATGGTTACTATAAAAGCTCCTAGATATGGAATTAATACTGAAAAACCAACCAACACTGATAAAAGAGCAACATATTCTAGGCCAAAGTAAAGAAAAATCATTGCTGCTAAACTTCCCACAATAACAATTTCAATTGCCTTACCTCTTGCATAATTACTAAGCTGCCCATCCATCTCTATCCAGATATTTTTTAGCATCATCCTCTCGGATGGAAGAATGCTCAGCAAGCCTGAAATAATCTCTTTTCTATCAAATAAAAAGAAAAAAACTAAAATGGGCAATAAAACTAAATTTATTGCTACCGTAACTGTGCTTTGAATTCCAGTAATGCCAGCCTTAACAAAATCTTGAGATAAAGTGGTAATTTGACCTGAAAGGGTCTCTAAAAATATAGTAATTTGGTCTGAAGATACCAAGTCAGGGTATTTTGCTGGAATATCCTGTGCAAATACTAAAAAAGAGTTGAGCCATTTGGGAACTTCTAAGACTATAGATTGAAGTTGCTGGTAGACCAAAGGAGCAAGCCAAACCATCAATGCGACTCCAAGCAATAAAAAGAAACCATAGGTAATCAAAAATGCAATGATGCTTCTAATCCCAAACGATTCAAGTTTGGTTTGCATGCCAACAAGGAGGTAGGCAAAAATAATACTAATTAAAAAAGGAGTAAGGATTCCGCCCAAGAAAAAGAGCACTAAAAAGGCAGAAAGTAACAGCAAAGAGAAAACTAACGTTTCTTCGTTAGAAAATATCTTTTTAAATAAATTATTTATATCTTCAAGCACTTTTAGTATTTAATTTTGTCAAACAAACTGTATATTAATTGAATTTAACCAATAGTGTAAGCATAACAAGCTTAAGCTAAGATAGCCCTATGATACTTAGATGGATTTTAGTCATAGCCTTAATTGCTCCCTCTGCACTTTTCTCTCAAGGAAAAGATCTTAATTTACCAGATCTTGGTGACAGAGTTTCAGGCGTTATTTCTCTTGAACAAGAAAAGTTATTGGGTCAAAGTTTTGTGGAGCAAGTCTATGCTCAAGCACCCCTTATTAATGATCCATTAATACAGGAATACACTGAACTACTAATATACAGATTATCGGAAACATCCCAAGTTAAAGATAGGGATTTCACCATTATCTTGATTGATGAGAGGTCATTAAATGCATTTGCTGCGCCCGGCGGAGTTATTGGTGTGAATGGTGGGTTATTTTTAAATGCAGGAAATGAAGCGCAACTATCATCCGTTCTTAGCCATGAATTAGCTCATCTTAGCCAAAGACACTTTGCTAGAAATGTCCTTCGAGGTAGAGATACTAATTTAGCCTCTTCTCTTGTCATGGTTTCAGCGATCGCCTTAGCAATAGTGGCTAATAATCCTACGGCTATGATGGCTGGTCCTGCAGCACTTGCTCAACAACAGTTAAGGTATAGTCGAATATTTGAGCGAGAGGCAGATCGCTTTGGATTCAATAATTTAATTGCGGCCGGGTATGATCCATCCTCAATGGGCCAAATGTTTGAAAATATGGCAAAAATTAGAAAACTAGCTGGCGATAATCCTCCCGAGTTTCTTCTAACCCATCCAGTGACATCTTCACGAGTTAGCGATGCCCTGAATGCAGCTGATCAAATAGAGTTTTCAGGAGGGAAGAAAAATACCATCAACTTTGAATTTGTTAAGGGTAGGCTCAAAGCAAGATATACCTCCTCCTCTCCTCAAGCCTCAATTAGATTCTTTGAGCAGTTATCGGCAGAAAGCCCAAGCAATGAGAATAAGTATGCTTATCTCATGGCTCTGCAAGCAAGGGGTAACTCTGAAAAAGCTTTGATTTTAGTTGATGAATTATTAACTAAATATCCAAAAAATTTAATTCTTAATATTACCAAAGCTGAAATATATCTTTTGGGCCAAAGATTAGAAAAAGCAAAAGTACAAATAGAAAAGGTATTAAAGATTGCTCCTGGAAACTATCCAGCATCAATTATTAAGTCAAATATTCTAAGCGCTCAAAACAAAACGATTCAGGCTGAGGAGATCGTTAGGGAGCTCTTAATCACTAAAAATAATGACCCACATCTATGGATGCTTCTTTCTGAAATTCAAAGATCTGGCAAAAATATTTTAGGGTACCATCTCAGCCGAGGTGAATATTACCTCTTGCTTGGTGACTTAGAAAATGCCCTTAATCAATTTCAATTCGCGCTCAGAATCTCAGGCAGTTCTTTTCAAACCTCAGAGACAATAATGACAAAAATTAAATATGCGCAAGATCGATTGGGGCAAAAAAGAGGTTTTTAAGATTTAATTTGCTCTTCTGGAGGAATTTTTAAACCTAACAAAGCCACACATCCGGCAAAAGGTATTGCTAACAATGGTACATGAGAAAATGCCACCCCAAATGATTTAGAAATCAAAATAAAACCACTTCCTGAGAAGTCTCCCAAGCGCACAAGAAATGTATCAACAAATACAGAGGATTTATAACGATCCACTTTCTTGAGGTAACTAAATATCAATTCTCTTGTTGGCTTATTAATTCCATACTCGAATAATCTTAAAATAATAGTTACTACAAAAACATATCCAATGGTTGGGGCTAAAAAATAACCAATAAACACGCCTGTGAATAAAAAACCGTAACTCATTAAAATATATTTAGGTCCAACAACACGCATGATTGCTGCTGTTAAGAAAAATTGAGTGAATAAAGTTAGGACTGTCACTGTCTGCTCTATTTGACTAAAGAAAACAATTCTATTTCCTCCATCTGATGACCAAGCATTTACTATTTCAACAGAAGTAATCCAGTGAACTGTCATGAGAGCCGTCCAAAGATACATATACAGACCAATAGATCGAATCTGAGAAGAGGAGATTAAATTTCTTATAGCATCAAA
>ENA-OREB01000078-OREB01000078.1-marine-metagenome-genome-assembly--contig:-NODE-78-length-52489-cov-8.131439_pt1 | contig 52489 bp, 41 predicted proteins | sample MGYA00248625_ERZ508552 | MGnify/ENA primary metagenome ERZ508552 (study PRJEB26219, sample SAMN06267888) | marine metagenome | isolation source: Monterey Bay, California, USA | place: USA:Monterey Bay...
CATGTAGGCTTGTCCGAGGGTCATGCTAGGGAGTGAGGCCATAGCAAATAGGACGGTTGTTGTGGCTTTCATCTGCGCAAATTTTGTAAATCCCTTCAGTTTGCATCAAATACTAAAGGTCATGGTGGGCAGACTTAAAAGCCCGTCTCGAGCGATCGTAATCAACATAATCGCCACAAAACTGAGTATAAAGAAAATGGTTTTGGATTGCCACTTCAGCGGCGACTGACCCTTCGAGATACGTTTTTTATCAATCAGTCGCAGCGTCAAGGCAAATGGAAAAAGTGGAAAGACAAGGATCGAAAGCCAAAAAACATTGGTGTTATACCACGCTTTTTTATCTGCAACAGTCATGCCCTCTTGGCGCTTTAAATTGATCATCTTGTCAATTTGACGTCTTCGGAGGATTAAAAACAAAGGAACGCCAATAACAGTCCAGCATGTTAGTAGGGCGAATAGGGCCATCCAATCGGCTGTATTCTGAGCTTTTTCCCAAGAAGAATTTTCAGGTTTGTTTGGATAAAGAATCTCATTCTGTTTTGTTGAGTCAATGACGGCGACGTTGGAGTTTCCTTCGATGGTTCCGGAAACCATGCGCTTCGTGATATTGGAATTGAAAACAATGTTTTTCTCCTGGCTGAAATGCTTTTGCACATTCTCTTCAGGAACCTGCCCTTGCTTGGATTGATTTGCGGGAGAGCATGACGCAAATCGATTTTCCAGCTCAGGATGGTTGACAAAAAGCAATGTTTGCTGACCGAGGCTAAGTCCGGTTGATTCCTTGGGAAGGATCAGAGCAATGTGTTGTTGCTCTTCTGCCGTGCGGACATTTGTATTGTTATTTACTTCGGATACCCATTCAATGTGATATCCAGAAAGAAGCGTTCGCTTTTCGATTGTGCAGCTTTGAAGCAATGTTGAAGTCACTAGAATGGTGACAATGAGCTGAGGTTTCAAATGGAGCATAAGGCGAATTTAGTTGCGAAATGCTTTCGAGAACAGGTATGTTATTGCGGATCCAGACTGATTGATGGTGCTTTTGGGTAAGCCATTCATTGATTAAATGAGTGTGCTTAAGAGTCTCCGGCGCAATATTTACGATGTGCAAAACTCAGCCCGGTTCCTCAGTGCTTCCGGCCCTTTTAATGTCTAAATTCATCTTATGAAAGATCAATCAAACATATTTGTTTGTATCGTCTCGGTGTTATGTGTGGTCATAATGCAAAGCTGTTCGGTTCAAAAAAGAGTTTTAAGGCCCGGTTTTCACATGGATTGGGCAGCTGAGCAACCCGCTAACTCCTCACCCAGAGCAATCGACAAGATTTCACCCGTGAATGAGGTTGATCAAATGCATTTTGAGGCCGGAGGAATGGGCATGGGTGAGCAGATTTTCACTTCGGCTTCATGTGCTGAAGATTCCATTCTGAAAGATACTGAGGCAACCGCGGTACCTGCTTCTGTGAAAGAAACAACTTCGAGCAATCATACGGGTAACTTTATGGAGGTTGTCCATCAAAAGGAGAGGGAGACGAATCAGTTTCTTGCGGTTCAGGAACCAGATCCTTTACAGGCTGCTGAACAAGACGCTCGGACTACCCAAAGTTTATTGTATTCCGCTTCATTTTTGCTTGCGAGCACCATTGGCTACATTTTTTCTGTACGTGGTTCAGGTGGTTCTGAATTTATAGAGGATGCTCTCGGCTTTGGAATTATTGGAGGAGGCTTGGTCGTTGCTTTTCTCTTTTTTAAGCGCTTGTTGAATAGGAGACAGAAAAGAAAGAAAAAACCAAAGCTCAAGACGAGAGCACAAATCGGTCTAGGGTTAACGACAATTATAGTGGCAGCATTGATCGGAGTATACGCATTTGTTTCATCCTTCAGTTTTTAAGGGAGAAGGTGCGGAATGTCGCGTTAGTCTTTTCAATTTCACCCCTGTCCGTGAAGGTCATCCGAGATGTCGAAGCTAATTTTCGCATCTGAATGGACGAAAAAAATGAAGACTATTATGAGAACAATTTTAATGGCGGTTTTGGTTGCGATGGGCTTGCAGATGCAAGCGCAAGAGACATTGTGTGATTACACCTACACCGTGGGTGCTCAGGATGAGTTTGAAATAGCAATTCCATTAACTGGAAATGGTTTGCCGGATATGGCTCCTTTGTATGCGTATACGTATGTTGGCGACTACATGATGGAAGACAGTTGTTTTGGCGGTCCATGCACACACATCGTCTACAACTCTGCTTTGACTGATACTGTTACAACGTGCATCGATTATACCCTAGCAGACTCCTTGACGGGCGAAATAGATACCTTGAACTGCTGTTTTGATCAAGTTTGGGATCCGACAACGCAATTTTGGGTGAGGATAAGCGGATCTGTAGGAATACAGGAGCTGCAAGCCGAGCGTGCTGGGAACGATAAAATCTATGATTTGATGGGAAGAGAGCTGCCAGAGGTGCCGATTGGTCAGATCTACATCCAAAACAAGAAGCAGTATTTTCGATTTCAGTGAGGGCGAATAGGCTCCTGTGACATCTGTTTTGACTCTCGCTTTTGCCGAAGGTTGGTGTGGGGTTTAGCGAAAGTCCAGGTTGTGGCGCAGTCCGATGAGCAGCGTCTGATTTTGTTCCGCTCTGCTGTCACCTTTCCAAAGGGATTGCAGCAGCCATCCGATTTGCACAGATGTGCCGTTTTCAAAACGGTAATTGAGGCCCGAGGATATTCTGTTTTGTTGAAGCAGATTATTTACGCGTTGCTCTGCTTTGCGCAATCCAATGAACACTTCTTCGTATGCTGATATTGACCATTCTGGATGCTTCGGGAGCGACCAAGAGATTTGGACGAAGTAGCGGGTGCGATGCTGCCAAGATGCACCTGCAGCGCGGTCCATGTAACGCTGTTCCAGTCGGTAGCGATGCAACCATTTGAAATTGCCCGTGCTGGATTTGCTAATCAGTTGCTGCCAAATGCGATGCTCGTCAAAGGCCTCGGCAATGGGCTGCTCTCCGTAGGGAAAACTCCTGATCCAACCATAACCGGCCGTGGCGAAGTGACTTTCGTCACGGTGCCAGTCCAGTCCAATTCGCAGCAGAGATTGCTGCCAATCTTGGCCCAAACCGGTGCGGCGGAATTGGTATTCCGTGTGCACTCCTATGGCGTCTGAGATTCGGTGATTTCCAAACGCCATCAACCATGAGTGGTTGTGTGACGCGACCTCCCTTGTTTCTTGTGCTTTCCCAACCATTGCAGTGCCAATAGCAACCATCAAAATTCCAAAATGCAACCGATTCATGCTGCAAATTTAAGAGGCCAATGGAGGAAGTGAAAGTGCAATTTCGCTTGATTTGATTCAGAGGGGAGAGGCGCGTTCAACCGGCCATGCGTCTGGTCGGCCCTTCTTCCAGTCCTCAGGCAGTTGATCCTCAGTAATTTGGCAAGCCGCAAGGTCCTGCCTAATCTGTGCTTCGTCTAGGTTTTGTCCGATGAATACAATTTCTACTTTGCGGTCACCAAACGTGCCATCCCAATCGGCCTCGATTTCCCTTTGGTTTTCGAGAAAAGATCCATGCTGACTTCGTTGACTCATGGGCATGCTGCTCCACCAAACGCCAGCGCTGTCGGTGCGAATGGATCCTCCAGCCTGTCCCCAAATGAGTGCTTGGTCTGGGCGGGAAGCAATCCAGAAAAGTCCTTTGCTTCGGATGATATTTCCGGGGTAGCGGTGGTTGAAGTAGTCCCAGAAGAGCACATCATCAAATGGCAGGGAAGAGCGGTAAACAAATGAGCCAATGCCGTATTCCTCCGTTTCAGGCGTGTGCTCTTCCTTATTGAGTTCGGCTATCCAGCCTGCATTTTGCTCAGCCTCTTCAAAATTGAAAAGCCCTGTATGCAGAATGTTTGAGGAATCAACCTGACTGAAATTGCTTTCAATCACACGCGCCGAGGGGTTGAGTTTCTTGAGCGTGGAGCGCAGAATGCCCAAATGCTCTGTGGAGACCAAGTCAACCTTGTTGAGCACGATGATATTTGCAAATTCCACTTGGTCTGTCAATAGATTGACGATCGTTCTGTCATCATCAACGCTATCATTGAGTTGGCGATCTACCAAGGTTTCGGGGCTACCGAAGTCGTTGAAGAAATTGGCGGCGTCCACGACGGTCACCATGGTGTCAATGTAGCTGAACCTCGAGAGATCGATGCCATTTTCTTCGTCAACGAAGGAGAAAGTCTGTGCCACTGGAACGGGCTCGCTGATGCCCGTGCTCTCGATGAGCAAGTAGTCAAAACGGTCTTCTTTGGCCATGCGTTCGACTTCGACCATTAGATCTTCTCGAAGGGTGCAACAAATGCATCCATTGCTCATCTCGACGAGCTTTTCCTCCGTCCTCGATAGGCTGTTTTCGTTTTGTACGAGTTTGGCGTCCACATTGATTTCACTCATATCATTGACAATGACGGCCACCTTGAGGTTTTCTTTGTTGTGCAGGACGTGATTGAGCAAGGTTGTCTTTCCAGCTCCAAGGAAGCCCGATAAGACAGTGACGGGAAGCTTGTTTTCAATCATGATTTACGCAGCAGTTTTCGGTTTCGCATTTGCAGTATTTCATGTTGTAAAAATGAGCGAATATCAGTCCACTGGCAGCGGAATATTTGACCCATTCTGAAAACAATGCAGGGTAGAAGGATTCGAATAAGATGGAACAGGTCAATGCGCCCCATGCGGCCCAAAGAGCGATTTTTACGGGCGCCGACGAACCGGTCCTGACGGATTGGATGACAGCCAACCCAGAAATGATCAAAAAGGCAAAGTCGATCGCGCGCCACCAGCTTGGAGCAGCGCTGCAGCAGGAGTGAGAGCAGGCTTGTGCAATGAAGATGAATGGAGTGGCCACGCAATGGATCATGCAGAGAAAACTTGCGGCTGCGCCGATGGTGTCTGATTTGATGGGAAGGGATTGCACGCGTTCGGTATTTTTGCGGTAAAATTAGGGTGTAATTTGACTAACGCAACTTAGTTGCATTAATTTTAGCGAATGGGAGTTCAACGCAGAACAAAAACCGGAGAGCAGATTCTTGCTGCTTTTGGTGACTCAAACGAGGCACTTTCGGCTAAGATGCTGCTCAGTCGGATCGAGGAGGGGGTGAACAAAACGACTGTGTATCGCATGCTGGATAAGCTGGAAGATGACGGAGTCGTGCATTCTTTTTCAGGTGATGGCAATGTGAAATATTACGCCCGCTGTCATTCTTGTTCGGATTCCTTGCATCTGCACAGCCACCCTCATTTCCAATGTTTGTCGTGCGAAAAAGTTCGTTGCCTCGATTTTGAAGTGGATCTCGCAACACCTCAAAATTTGAAAGTGACGGATTCTCAGATTCTGCTCAAAGGTCAGTGCGAGATGTGTTTAGCTTGAGCGTTGTTCAGCCGCGAATTGTTTTAGGAGCCTAACGCGGTGCACCCGAACTTTGAACCATGGATTCTCTTTCACAGATCGTTTTGGGAGCAGCTGTTGGCGAGGCGGTTCTAGGTCGCCGCATTGGCAATAGAGCCATGATTTGGGGTGCTGTGGCGGGTACCATTCCAGATATGGACGTGCTCGGCAAGTACTTCTTGAGTGAGCTGGATAACCTCGCTTTTCATCGCGGTATCAGTCATTCCTTGTTGTTCTGTTTGATTGGTTCTGTTGTCTTTGGATGGGTGACCGATCGACTGTACCGAAGCCGCCATCATGCTTGGTTGGCAATTGGCACCAAAGCTGCAGCTGCTGTTTTGGTTGGTTTTGTCGTGAATTTTCTGACCCAGATTTTTGCTCCGGGAGCGTGGTGGCCTGTGGCTGTTTATGGTGCGTTGATTGCCTTTTGGCTCTGGAAGCATGGGCAAAGTCGTTATTTTGAGGGGAATTGGGAGGCTCCAGATGCAGATGTGAAAGGCTGGGTACTTTTGTTCTTTTGGGGGTTCTTGACGCACATTCTGCTGGATTGTTTTACGACGTACGGTACACAGGTATTTGCTCCGTTTTCGAATGAACGAGTAGCGTGGGGAACGGTGTCTGTTGTAGATCCGCTGTACACAATGCCTTTCCTGTTGTGCCTCCTTGTAGCGGCACGATTTGTCCGTCACGATTCTCGTCGGCAGTTATGGAATCGGCTGGGATTGGCCTGGAGTTGCCTGTATTTGGCGTTGACCGTTGTGAATCATTCGCGGGTGCAGCATACTGTTGAAGCCGCGTTGCAAGATCAGGGAAGGAGTTTTGAGCAATTCCTTATCACACCGACCATCTTCAATAATCTTCTTTGGAATGTGGTGGTGGATGCAGGAGATGAATTCTTGCTGGCTCAACATTCCATCTTGGACGAGATTCCCGTTGCCTTCTATTCGGCGAGCAAGGGATATGATCTACTCCACAACATGGACGCAGACGAGACCATTGGCGTTCTGCAGTGGTTCAGTGCGGGGTATCTCAATGCGGTGCGCCGCAACGACGGTTCGCTTCAGCTCAATGATTTGCGATTCGGCACATTTTCCGGTTCTGCAAAGGATGCAGACGATTATATCTTTCGTTTCAAATTGATTGATCGAGGCCCTCAAGAAGCATACGGCTTCGAACGCGCGCAAGGTGGGCCGCCGGATGAGAAAGCCGAGGATATGATGATGGAATTGTTCGATAGGGCGAGTGGGCGTGCGATTGAAACGCCTATGCGTTAGTCCTTGCTGTTCTTGCCGGACTTTCATTGGAATGGTGCTACTTTTGCGCCCGCGTTCAAGGAGACGACTGCCGAGGACTTGTTCGCGATCATTGAGACAAGAAACAGCACGCTGTCCCCGAAACAAAGACTAAAAAAGCCATCACTATGAAGCGGATCAATGCATACAAGAAGTTGTTTGAAGTGGAAGGAGACATTGATCTCGGAGCACTCAAGAAGACCTACCGCAACCTGGTGAAGGAGTGGCATCCTGACAAGCATGTCTTGGACAGTGATAAGGCCGCAGAGGCAGAGGAGATGACCCGCCAAATCACCGATGGGTATGCGTTTCTCATCAGCATTGCACCGGCGACCATCGCCAAGGGACTCGAGGAATACACGGACACCATCGAAAATGCCTTCATCGATGACATGCAGCACAAAAGCTTGCTGCTGGAATTGAAGTTTACGGACGGATCGACTTACGAGTATTTTGGGGTCAACAAAGCGCTGTTCACCAAGCTAGTGAACGCAGATAAGGTGCAACGATTCGCACGGCGCAACATCTTTAATTCGTTCCTCTACAGGAAATCAAAAAAGACAACAGAGTCGGAATAAGAATGGGCTGAGCTTTTGGATAAGCTCATGGCAATTGGAATAGGTCCTCCACCTTGCATTTTAAAGTCGCCGCAATTTTGAGCGCCAAAACAGTGGAGGGGACGTAGATACCGTTTTCAATCGCATTGATGCTTTTACGAGACACTTCGGCCACAACGGAAAGTTCCTGTTGGGTAAGTCCGGCAGCTCTGCGGCGCTCTTCCAGTCGGTTCAATAGTTTTTGGTGGTCGCGGCCCACAATTACTGCTTTTCAAATTCCTCGACCGCGTTCGTCAGCTCCCTTCCCGTATTGGGGTAGAGGTATCCAGCGAGCAGCGAGCCCACACCGATGAAGCTGACAAGTGCGCCGACACCTTCGAGTATTGCTCCGATGGCAATAGCGCCGAGCAAATAAAGTCCGATGCCTACAAAAATTGCTATTACTCCATTTCTTCGGTAGTCAATGGGCTCTTTCTTGCGCTCCTCAAATAGGTTGAGCAGATCATCCAATTTTGAATCATCGCCGAGGTGCTTGACAATTTCCAAGACTGTTTCTCTTTTTCCCTTCGCGTCGAAATACAGCCAAATGAATACAGAAATTGGAATGGCAGCGCCTGTTAGGATAGCGAGTATTGGAATTAAAAGTTCAGTTTGGTATTGCATGATTGTCTGTTGATGTAACGCAAACGTAACATTTTCAGGAGTGAGAAGCAAACGTTACATGATCAGTTTGTGATTGCTGCCCATTGACACCGGTTTGGCATGACGCTTTATGCTGGGATGTTGAGTGCCCAGAAAGCGCGGTGTTGATTGATCCTGTTCGACTGCAAAAAAAAAACCTCTTGCTATTGTCACAACTTCAATTGGTCTCCGGTATGTTTGAATATGAATAGATTTTACCTCTCCTTTGTTTGCCTTTTTCTAGCTAGCGCAGTGTGTCAATCGCAAGGGTCAATCGCTCAGTTGACCTCTGAAAATATGGCTTTTTTCACCATCAGTGTTGATGGTGTTCGCCTTGCTTCGGATGCGTCCATCATGCAAGAAATCACAGGGCTCAAGGAAGGTGGGCAGTACAATGTCTACATTGACTATGTATCTCCGGAATTTTCGGACGTGCGTGCCATGCTGAGGTTGGATGCCAACGGTGGTCGTGGCGCAGGACATTACAGCTTTACAATTCCATCCTTTTTCCAAAATGAATTGCGGTTGGAGTCCTTCGTTCCAATGTCACCTTCGGGCATGGGTGCTGGCGGAATCGACCAGATGTCTATGAACATGAATGTTGGTCAGACGAGCATGAATGTGAGCATGAATACAAATGCAGGTCAGATGAGCATGGGCATGGGACAGCAGCAACAACACCAGCAACCAACGATGTCGCAACCTGCGCAACAGCCTCAAACATCTGTTCAGCCTCCTGCACAACCGGTACAGACGCAGATTGTCTACGTCGAAGGCTACTCAGGTCAGATTGGATGCGAAAAGCCTGTCTCTGCAGATCGATTCCAGCGCATGATGGCACGCATTGAAGACGCGAGTTTCAGCGACGATAAAGTCAACGTGGCGAAACAAATTTTGCGCACGAATTGCCTTGTGATTGAGCAACTCGTTGCGATGTTAGAGGAAGTGGCGTTTGACGAAGGCCAATTGGACCTTGCCAAATTCGCTTACGATCACATCTACGATTTGGAAAATTACTTCGAAGTGTACGGTGTTTTTTCCTTCAGTAGTAGCAACGATGAGCTGGACGAATTTCTTCAAAATAAGTACTGACCTTCCCGGCCGTTTTTCGTGTCGTCGGCACTCGGTTTATTCATCTAGGTGAACAGGAATAGCTAGGAGACATTGTTTCTTCGTGGGCATGAAGAATAAATTTATCAATGTGCTCGTGCTGATCATTCAAGGACTGGTTTCGCTCGCTTTCTTAGGTGCTGGTTGCATGAAGTTGTTGACTCCGTATGACGCATTGGCGATTGCGCCCAACATGGGTTGGGTATTGGATTTTTCACCAACCTCTGTGCTTGTCATTGCATCTTCTGAAGTGCTCTTCGCAGTTGGGATGCTGCTTTCATTCTTCATCGAACCACTCAAAAAGTGGACATCCATATTCGCCCTTGGCTTGATTGCAATCATGCTCGGAGCTGCAGCGACGCACATCGGCAGGGGTGAACCAATTGCGCCAAATATCGTGCTCGCCTCCTTCGCTGCGATTGTCGCGATTTCACGCAGAGATCGCTTGAAATCTCATTGAAATCGCGGTTTTAGGCCAAGAACAAAACCAAAAATGATTTGCGTTCAATATGGAGCTTTGTTGCTCCAGCTGATGTGTTTTCTAACCGAGCCATCGCTGAAGTGATAGAGCAGGACTTTGTTGGGCGTGTATTCACAGATGCGTCCCATGAGGTCCGAAATTTGGAGCAATTCAGCTATTTCGGCTGAGTTTGGTGCCGATGAAGTGGTCAGAGGTGTGACCATGAGCTGCATGGCAACGGGACGGTGATCACTGACGTTGTAGTCGTATTCCGACCAACCACCTTCCATGTGAGCGGCAATGTCGAGGCATGCCACTTCTGTGCTGGAGGCGCTAAAGTCGGTAAAAAGTTCATCGGAAAGAAGCAAGTGATCCAAGTGAGAGGGCCAGCCAGGGAAAGACCAGCCCGAGCTGGGGCCCTGCGCAATGGGCATGTCTGCAAAGAGATAATCCTCCGGCAGTTCCAGAAAAGGCTCAAACACATTGTTGGCCGGCGCCTCTTGGATGAGGTCGTTCAGATCGCCGAGGACGATGACGCGATCGTCTGACAACTCTTCTTGGATGTACTCATTGATGAGGACGCAAGCCTCTCTGCGTCTCATTTCTTCATCACCATCGTCTGACCAATCGATGCTCCCGTTTCCACAGCACTTGAAGTGGTTGTTGATGGCATAGAATGCTTCGCCATTGAATGAGAAATGAAGAATCAATGGGGAACGGGGGAGGGGACTCCAAAACGGTGACTCTGTGTAGATTTCAAAAGCTTCAATTACTTCGATTTGACTGGAGTTGTAAACGTAAACGAGGCCACCAAACCAACCCTCCATGAGGATGTAGTCGTAGTCGTCCAGGTCTTCGATCATGCTTTTGAACGCGGTCGTGTCGTCAATTTCTTGGATGCCCCAGAGATCAATCTCTAAGTTTTGGACGATGGCTTTGACCCGATCAATCGTTGCTGTTCCATTTTTGGGAAACCATTCAATGTTCCACGTCGCAACATCGAGTGTGGCAGGCGTCCCGAATTCCAAATCCTCCAGCGTTTGAGCTTTGGTGACGGTTGGACTAAGCAGGGTCAACAGGAGGAGAAAAGGCATTAAATTCCGCATGCCTCAAAAGTAACTTGAAACGAATGCCCAGAAGACAAATTGAAGGCCTCTGTTCAGGGATCCAATATAGATTGCAGGTCACTTGTGACATCAGATCTAAAACGTGGTCTTTTATTCGCTCTTGCGGTCAGGCTCCAAATTGAAAAGCATCAAATGTTTTGCAAGCAGTGGATCTCCCGATGGATCTCGTGATGGCTCTCCTGAAGGCTCTCCTGATGGCTCCTCGTCCGCTTCATTGCGGGCTATTTCGCCTTTGTTTGCATCTGTTTGCATCTGTTTCTAACGAGTCGAATGTGAGCGTGGCATGGTCAAAGCACGCATCGAAACAACTTTATCCATCAATGTGTGCTGGAGCAGGCAATGATTGCTTGAGCAGGTCCGATTTCTGCAAACAAAATCTGATCAAGCACGTCATGAAGGCATTGGCGCTGCGCTTTCGTTCAGGATTAAACTATGACCCGATTTGCTGCGTAGCACCGGAGTTGATTTCATCGATTGCTTTGGCAAGTTTCCAATCTAATTCGGTTACCACGTGCCCCGCGTCATGGGTCGTAAGCTCTAGGCGAACACGGCTGTATTCGTTGAAGATCGCAGGGTGATGGTTGAACCTCTCCGCTAGAATAGCCACTTCATTGAGGAATGAAAAGGCTTCCACAAACGAGTCAAAGTTAAAATCACAAATGAGTTTGTCGTCGGTTTCATTCCACATAATGGCCAAGCTACGGAACAATTGACATGCTTCGAATGGCTTGAATCACTCTGATTTGATGCGGGCGGCAAAAAATCGTGTGATTCCGATTTGAACTTGTCCATTGACCATACGCCCGCGCCATTCAGGAACCCCATTCTCTTGGTTTTCACCATTGTATCCATTGTTGAACCGCTGCAGCCCTGCGCTTAAACTGAAGTCTGCACGCCATTCAGGCGCAATGTAAAAGCCCGTGTAGAGTCTTCCTGTAGGCATCCAGTTGAGCCGTGTTTGAGCCAGATTGGAATCAGAGTAATCGGATACCAGTCCGTTTGTACCAATGGTTCTGCCTTCAGCATAACTTCTCAATTGGATCAATGCTCCCAATCCAATTCCTAATTGCCAACGCCCAAAATACTGCTGCTTTTGCCACTCGATTGGAAGTGCAAAAGCTCGAAACCGATTGTAGTGCGATATATCGCGCGTCTGCCGTTCAATGCCTTCGACGTCGCCCATGACGACCGCCATTGTGTCTCCCGTGATTTCGTTGATTTGAACAGACAGGACACCTTCTGTTGTGATGGCATGTTCACTGTGTTCAGTATAATCCAAATGCTGAATGAATTCATTCCAAGCGATGCCCACAGCGAATGATTGCGACCATTTTTGGAATTCCAACATCAGACCGCATCCAGCACTGAAGTTTGCTCTAAAAAACTCGTTGAATTCGGATTCTCGGCCATCGCCGTAGGCAAATTGACTGACGGTTGGCCCGCCGTAAGCGCGCAATGCGAATGGCATTCCGACTTCGGATTCTTGACTGTTGTTGTCTGGTTGAATTGCTAACCCTTGAATTGGTTTAATCGGTGCTTCCCGCACCAAAGGTAGAAAGAGCATGGGAGGCGATTTTCTTGCTGACTCCGAGTTGGTTTCTGGGCCGATTATTTGGGCATTTTCATGAGCGTATTCTACCGCGAGAGGTGCACTGGGATATGAAGGTGTTTTTGCGGAAATTTCCTCAACTGCACTGGTGGTGGGCTCGATGGAAGGCGCTGCCAAGGCGAGGTCCAACGCTGTTTCGCTTGTGGCTTCTTTCGCCAAAGAAGGGTTGATTTCAATTGAATTTTTGTTTGTGGAAGGAGTTGAAGTGTCGTCCTCATTGGTTGGAGGAGCTGGGGCATTGGACGCAAGGTTGATGCCTTTTTTGGTGATGTTTGATGCCCTGGTTTCGAAAGGCGTGTTGGTTTCTGATGATGCCTCCGGCTCAGTCGATGCTGCGGTTGGCAAAGCGGAAGCCACAAGTGCAGAGGTTGATGGCTCTGACTTAACGGGAGACTGGAGCAATGGGTTTGCTTTTTGCGTGATTTGGTCAGAAGGCAGAACTGATTCTGTCGAGATTGCAGTGACTTGCTGCGTTTCAATGGTTGCTTTCGTGTTCTGAGGTGCCTCGCTTGAGTAAAAGATGGCAGCTGCTGTAACTCCAAACACAGCAACCACGGCAATGGCCCAGCTGCCCCAATTGGCGGAAAGCTTAGAACCCGTAGCGGATGAGTTGGAAGTAGCCGGAGCTATTTGACTTTCTATGGAATTCCACAGAGTTTCCTCCTGACCCGGAGTTCCTTTTTCCTGGTATGAGCTGAGGCGATTTTTTAAAATTTCTTCCCAATTTTTCATGACAAGTTTTGCATTTTGGGGATCAGTTCGCCCCCGGATAATTTAAAACGGTCCATCACCCACTTTCGCGCTCGGGTAAGTCGCTGCCGCGACAATTCCGGTGCAATCCCCAACATTCCTCCAATTTCTTTGTGGTTGTAGCCTTCTACGACGTAGAGGTTCAATACTTCGTATTGTTCCTTGGGCATGCCCTTTAAGACTGAAATCAAATCACCCAGAGCCAAAGTCTCTAGGGCTGACGGGTCTACCTCAAGCGATGTTTGTCCGGGAAGTTCTTGAATGCGCTGTCGCTTTTTCCCTTCGGTAATAGCTACGTTGACCGCGATTCGGGCAGCCCAACTTCTGAATTTTCCTTTGCTTGGATCAAACTTTTCCAAATTTTTGAAAATCCGAATGAAGGCCTCTTGAAGAACATCCTGAACCTCATCTTCATCAAATATGTACCGCCGAACTGCTCCTTTGAGGTAAGGAAACATAGCTCCAAACAATTTCCGTTGCGCTGCGGTATCTCCGCGTTTGCATCCTTCAATCCACTCCGCTTCCTGGTGCTCTGAATCAGTCATCTAGCATCAACAATCGATGACCAGAGGTCCGACCACACCATTGATTGGAGTGCCGGTAAGAATGATTTCAGGGAAAAACATAAACCCGCTTGGTCCGCAAGTGTAGGAGACGGTGAGTGTACATTCTGTGGTGCCTTCTTCAAAGAGGTATTGCTGCAAGGTCAATCCCGAGTGCGCTTCAAATGAGCTTGGACCTGCAATGAACGAGGGAGAAGCCTGCACCGTTATGTTGCTGTTCCAGAAAAGATTTGATTCAATGACAATGGTGATTTCCTCTCCACTGGCATCGGCATCGCAGTCGCAGTCTTCGTTTACGAAGCCCATGACGTATCCAAATTGGTCAGACTCCACATGGCACGTGTCTCCAATGTTGAGATCGAGCTCTTCACAATCCATGAGGAAGACCGTCTCGTGTTCAGGCAGTTCTTGGACAACTTGAACTTCTTCGAAATTCGTTTTGGTGCACGAAATAGCAGCCATGCAAAGCACAAGGGCAATCCAGAAGATGGAAGTGAAGGCGTGAATTGGACGATGCATATGTACGTCGGTGAATGGATTTCCTGAGGTCTGTACTAAACTAACAGGCGAAATGTGACAAAAATACGGAACAACGTTTCAGCGAGTAGAGTAAGAACAACACGAGACCAAATCAATTGATCTCATGCTCCAATAGGAGAGGGTTCCCGTCAACCTAACTTTTGTTTCTCGGGCAATCCGCTGTGGTCTGAGAATTACTGTTGGATGACTCGCAAAGATCGAGTCGCTCCCTCCGAAGTTTTGAGGTTCAATGAATACAATCCTTTCGCGATGCCAAAAAACTCAATGCTTTGTGCACCTGAACCTGCGTAGGATTTGACGAGCTTGCCGTCAGTACTAATGAGTTGGCCCTGCCATTCGATGTGAGAGGCGATGCCGTTCAGCTGCACCATGCCATTGGCAGGATTGGGGTAGAGGCTGGTTCCCTCGAAAACATTGTCGCGCACTGATGAGGCCGATGCTTCGCAAATTTCAATGCCATACGAGCTAGGCGGAACCTCATTTGTACTCGTCTCCTCCACCAAAAGAGCCCCTGCTTCATCAAAGACGACGTAGCCGGCGTATTGCGGTTCAAAAAAGGGTGATTGAACAACAAAATCCAATGGCCCTGGAGCCACCTGTGCCATAACGGATACTTGATAGAAAGGGCTGTACGTTAGATTGAAAGGAATGTAGGTAACGAGTTCAGCGCCCGAATAAATAGACAAGCTTCCACCGAACCAGCCTTCTTGGGCATCATCGTTGAACTGGATTTCGATGGGTCCGCATGCTTCGGCGCTTTCGGAACAGGGGCGTAGGCCGTAGATGCTCCGAGCTCCGCCTGAAGAGGAGTAGATCACATAGCCGTTGTCATCTTCAATTTCATAAGCATCTGAACCACCTCCTCCAGAATACACAACATTGATTGTGCTGTTCGCATTTGCTGGAAAGCTAAATGAATCGACCCCAAAATTGTTTGGTGACTCAGAAGCAATCAAAACACCATCGGCGTAGATGTCCAATGAACCGCCGTTCCACGGATCCTCACCCCAAGGGTTTGAGGCTGAAATCATGCTTGCCGTCCAGGTCCCGCAGGTTCCTTCAATCACAGGAAAATCGTAGGGAATTAGTTCTCCCATCGAGTGCACAACACCATTGTAAGCGAGGAGGTTAGCTTGTTCGACGAGCGCTCCATCGACAGCAATCCCATCAGAGTCTACAGAAACATTGAGGAAGTCGTTGCTGTAGGTCTGAAGCTGCATACCGTTGAATAAATCGGAGCTCTCGTACACAGCTTCTACGATGTGCCTGTTGACAATTTCGTCCATTTCTTGGGAAGCGAGCAATTCATCCACATCAGCAAATCCATTCAATTCAGCAAAAGCAAACAACGCCGCGTCGGTTGGAGCGAATACAGTGAAAGGCCCAGGTGCGTCTTCATTGTCATTCAAGATCGGCTGGCCACGCAGGTCATCGTCCAATCCTTCATTGAATATTGCTTGCTCAAATAGCGTGTGATTCTCGCTTTGCATAATGACATCGAGCACTGTTGCTCCAGGATAACCGGCTGGGGCAAGGACTTTGTCGATGATATGAGCCACACCGTTTGATGCGGTGAAATCCGTGTAGATAATGTTTGCGTCATCCACCATGGCGCCTGCAGCATTGATGCTAATTGTGATGGATTGACCTTCTGTTGTCTCGATGGTCATTCCATCGGTGAGGTCTTCTGCCATATATATTCCCGGGACCACATGGTATTTCAATGCATTGGGCATATCGTAAAAGCTCAGCATGTCAAATTGACTCAAATTCATCAATTCCATCAGTGCGTCTGTGGCACTTTCTGTTGGAACAAATACAGTGTATTCGTCCAAGAGATTCAAATCCACACCATAACTGGTGCTGCCTTGGTAAAGACTTGGGCTTAGGTAGGTATTCATGGCGTAAGCCCCTTCCCAACTCTCAACATAAGCAAGGGAGGCGTCGGCATAAGTCATATCACTCATCAAATCAGAAAGGGTGTAGGCATCAACGCTAATGGTCGCATTCATTCCCAAATCTGGTTGCACGCCGACGGAAGATGTGTATTGGTAATTTCCGGGGGTATCGAACGTGATGACACCCATGCAGACTCCATCGATGTTGCCTTCCAACGATTCTAGGAAGAACGACTCGGGATTGTCTTCGTTTGTGCCATCCACATTGTGGTTGCCTTCTGCATTGATGAATGCCACGGATTCCCCAACGGTTATTGGCAATGCGGATGGAGTGAAGACAAAATCAGTGAGATAAACAGTGTGGTCTGCCTCACATTGTGCTTGGATTTCGGCTTGTGTAAATCCAAAAATCAAAGCTGCGAACAAGAGAATGTGTTTGATCATGTGTGCTGTGGTTATTTTTGGTGGTACTTCTATTGTCTGGCAATTGTGACACTTCAATGCTTGAAAATTTGTTTTTTCTTCAGAGCGGCATTTTTCCGATCATTAAGCTACCGAATCAACCGCCAATAAAACCGAACCTTGGAAATTTTGTTCTTGTTTCACTTGGCAGGTTGAGCCGATTCAATGCTGATGTTTCCCATTTCATCTCCTGCCGATGTACCTTGCCGCGTGCCAAAAGATTCATCGAAACAAATCGCCCGATCCCATGGGCAGCGGTTGCATCCGCGCAATCGAAACCTCAGCCGCTATCTGATTCCTGCTTTGGTCAAACGGTTGCCTCAACTTGGGGAATTTGTGCAGAAGTCCAAAGGGGGAGAGGATACCATCGATTTCACGCGTCCAGAGGCGGTCAAACTATTGAATCGTGCTTTGATTTTAAACGATTATGGTCTGGATCACTGGGACTTCCCACCGGAGAACCTTTGTCCACCCGTACCTGGACGCGCTGACTACCTGCATCACATGGCGGATCTGTTGCGTGAAAATCACTTTGGCAACATTCCAATGGGCTCAGAATTTCGAGTATTGGATATTGGCGTAGGTGCCACGGCGATTTATCCAATCGTAGGAATCGTTGAATACGGTTGGTCTTTTGTTGGATGTGACGTTGCCCAGGCCTCTTTGGATTCTGTTAAATCCATCGTCGCGTCGAATTCAATGCTCCAAGACCATTTGGAGTTGCGCTACCAAGACGATTCCACCTGCATGTTGCGAGGAATCATAACTGATTCCGATCGTTTTGTGTTTACAATGTGCAATCCCCCATTTCATGCCAGCGCCGAGGATGCTGCTCAGGGGACGATGCGGAAAACCAAGAACCTTTTGGGGGGAAAGCAATCCAATCCCATGCTCAACTTTAGCGGAATAGCGCAGGAGTTGATATTCGAAGGAGGTGAAGTGAGATTCATTCAAACGTTGATCCGTGAGAGCCAGAATTATGCTCACAATGTATTTTGGTTCACCACCTTGGTATCAAAACAGTCGCATCTCAAAGGGCTTTATGCCGTTTTGAAGACCGTTCGTCCTGTGGAGGTCAAAACGATCGCCATGGGCACTGGAAATAAAACAACGCGGATTTTGGCTTGGACCTTTGTTCCAAAAGAGGAACGCTCGCATTGGCGATGAGGCGTTTTGTGCATCGCATTGCGCATGCAATGGACGATTGCCAAAAAGCACGCTCTTTTTTTTGGCTGTGGTCTTAATTTCTGAGTTACTTTTCTCACATGCGATTATGTAAGTCTCTCATTGCCATATTTCTCGCGCTGATTTCTAATTGTTTGTCGGCGCAGGACACGTTGTGGATCGTTCGTGGAGAATGGACGCACATTCCGGATTCTGTTCAAGCAATTCGATTCAATTCCAGTGCAGATTGGTCAGGCATTAACGCCACCCTTTCTCGAGCGTCTGACGAATCGACTTCGCTCGTGGTGGTCAACACGGACAGCTTGAGCCATACGTGGAAACTGCATGTGGATGAAGAGGAGGAGTGGGCGATTGAAGCTTTTGATACGTTGACTTTTGAAATCCCCGCACTTCCCATTGGGACATACCTCTTTGGTCTTACGGATGAGATTGGACATGTCTTGGGCGCGAGCGGTCAATTGCAAGTAGGATTAGGAGTGGAATTCCCTCTCTTTCATTGGAATTTGGGAGATTGGTCCATGCAACGAATGGCGTCAGCAAACATGGGAGTTCCTGTGGCATGGGAAGAGCCATATGTACCCGAGCAATTCACCATCAATGAGCGCACTTATCCTGCGACTGTCGATGATCCTGAAGCCCTTGTGGCCATGAGCCTTGGTGATACGTGTTGGATTTCTATTGCGAATCACGGGTTCATGGATCACGTGTTTCACTTTCATGGATTTCACGTGACTATGGTGAGCAGCACGCATCATCCTGAGCGCGTTGGATGGTCCAAAGACACCGTCCCTATTCGCATGGGAGAGGGGCTTGTTGTTCAACTCGTTGCCAACCAAATGGGAATGTACCCTGTTCACAATCACAATTTGATTGCTGTAACAAATGCAGGCTTTTATCCAGGAGGAATGATCACGCAAATCCATGTGATGCCATGAATCAATTTCGAATGTGCTTGATGATATGTGCCATTGGTGGAGCTTCACTTTGCTCTGGGCAAATGGCGCCACCTCAGTTGTTTTCGGGCATGGAGGGATATACTTTTTTGCCCGACGGCACAGCCATACCCATTTGGGGCTATGGTTGGGTTGCTGACGGTTACATCACCCTGCCAGGTCCTCTGCTAGAATACACCCAAGACGAGTTCGTGCAGCTCAACTTCACGAATCCTAGCCCTGAAAGCCATACAATCCACTTGCATGGTCTGGACGTAGACCAAGCCAATGATGGAGTGCCGGCAACAAGTTTTTTTGTTGTCACAGGGCAGGAAGCCACGTATGAGTTTACCGCGGATTATCCCGGCACGTTTCTTTATCACTGCCACGTGACGACGACCTTGCATTTGACGATGGGTATGTACGGGATGATTTTGGTGAATCGTCCTGACATGACGTTGTTTGAGGGAGGACCATCGTACGCTGAGAATGCCCCAATTTTGTTCAGTGATTTGGCCATTGAGACCAATGTAGATGCCGTGCAGTCTTTTCCTTTCCATGACATTCGCCCAGACGTTTTTATGGTCAATGGTGTTTCTGGCAATCAGTTGGAACAACCAGACCATATCATTGACTTTGAGCCTGGTGAGCCGATTGCGCTGCGCCTGGGATCCATGGCTTACAGTCTGATGCGATTGGACTTTCCATCGGAATTGAACGCGACCTGCTACATGAGCGACGGAAGGCCACTTCCAGAGCCGTTTGATGTGGAGGAAATGGACATTTTTCCAGGTGAGCGATTCACTGTTATGATTGAACCCGTTGAAGGATGGGACGGATACATCGGATGTGAATTCTGGAACATTCCGGACCAGGAACTTGATGGAGAACAATCGATTCATGTGAGAGATAAAAGCCTATCGGTGGGTGAATGGAGTGAATTGATCGCTCCTTTGGGATACCCAAATCCCACCCGTTCAAGCATCTCATGGAATGGGCCTGCCTCGGTGTCCGTGTTTGATGTCTCTGGTGTTCTTGTATTTCAAGGTCCTCTTGACCAAGGTCAATTGCACGTCAATGGATGGTCCACTGGAATGTACACGGCCATTTTCCCTGACGGAAATCGCTCTCGGTTTTCAGTGATTCACTGAGCCATAACGGACTTGATTCTCTTTGCTCAATGCAATGTTTCTTTGGAGCGCTGACAGCTTGAAATCGGGAGTGAAAAAATGATTCACGCGATTCATTGGCTTGGTCTCACAAGCTCCTCATTAGCTCCGCAATAGCTGCGCAATCGCCCGAACACTGGTTCGTTTGCAGTGAGCCCAAATTTCGAAGAAGTGTGCATGCACAATGGCAAAATGAGGGTTGTAGTTGCCGATCTGCTTTTTCTCCATCGATATGAATGAAGTGCTTTAGACCATTTGAATGACGGTTTATGCCCTCGAGGTCAGAATGGTGGAACATGTCATTAAGATATTGGTTACCAAGGCATGAAAGCCGAATTAACACCACCAGTTATCGACCACAAGACCTACTTGCTCAATGGAAAACTGATTCCATGGAGCGGAGACGTGGCAGAGGTTCGCAGTCCCATTTTACCATCAGATGCCTCAAAAGAGGATGAGCTGAGGGGTGTTTTATTGGGATCTGCTCCGGACATGGATGAACCCTCGGCAATTGCAGCACTGGAATCTGCAAAAAGTGCATATGATTTTGGTCGCGGAGCATGGCCAACTGCAGATGCAAGCGTTCGAATCAGTGCAATGGAGAAATTCATCGAGCGGATGGTGCCCAAACGCGAAGAGGTGGTCAATTTGCTTGTTTGGGAGATTTGCAAAAAACGATCTGATGCGGAGAAAGAGTTCGACCGAACTGTGATTTACCTGAAAGAAACGGTCGCCGAATACAAAAACTTACACAGGGAAGGAAGCCACATCACCTCTGTCGACGGAACATTGGCTCAAATCCGTCGTGGTCCAATTGGTGTTGTGCTCTGTCTCGGTCCGTTTAACTACCCTCTGAATGAAACGTTTTGTGTGTTGCTTCCAGCTCTGCTGATGGGAAATACGTGTGTGTTCAAGCCCGCAAAATATGGAGTGCTGTTGATTACACCGCTGCTCGAAGCATTTGCAGAGAGCTTCCCTCCCGGTGTTGTCAACATCATATTTGGCCGTGGCCGTACCCTCGCTTCGCCCATCATGAAGACTGGGAAAATTGATGTTTTGGCTTTGATCGGAAATAGCAAAAGCAGCAATGCATTGATTTCTCAACATCCCAAGCCCAACAGGGTGCGCCAGGTTTTGGGATTGGAAGCGAAAAATCCTGCAATTATTTTTGAGGACGCAAACATTGAGTTAGCGGTCAAGGAATGTGTCAAAGGTGCCTGGAGTTTCAACGGTCAGCGCTGCACGGCGTTGAAGGTCATTTATGTTCATAAGGGCATCCGCGAGGAGTTCCTCAAGGCGTTTGCTGCTGAAACTGACAAGTTAAGCGTGGGCAGTCCTTTTGAAAATGCAGACATCACACCTCTGCCAGAACAAGGCAAGGTGCAGTACATGCAATCTTATGTTGATGAGGCAATCGCCAAGGGCGCTGAGGTTGTGAATGGAAGGGGAGGACTGGTCCAAGGAAATGCGTTTTTTCCTGCCATTCTCTTCCCAACTAGCCGCGACACAGCCATATTTCGCGAGGAGCAATTTGGCCCTGTTTGTCCCGTCTTGGAATTTGAAGATTTTGAGGAGGTGTTAACCGATGTTGCGGAGAGCAATTATGGCCAACAAGTGAGTGTTTTCACACAAAATGCTGAAGCGGCAGGCCGCTGCATCGATCATCTGGTCAATCAAGTTTGCCGTGTAAACATCAATGCTTCTTGCCAGCGCGGCCCCGATGCATTGCCCTTCACAGGGAGGAAGGACAGTGCGGTGAGCACCCTTAGCGTGAAAGCTGCCTTGCGTTCTTTCTCCATCCGCACGCTGGTCGCGTGCACAGAAGACCAGAAAGAACTCATGGAAGATGTAATCTCAGGAGGTCATTCCTCCTTCTCATCCATGAACTACTTGCTCTAGAATCGTTGGGTTTTGGATTAGCCCCGAAACGGTTTTGATCCGAATCCACTGCGTTTCCCAGCCCCACCCGTCTTTTTCTTTTTGAAGCCACCTCCAGAGTCATTGGATCGCCCAGACTTTCCAAAGCCTCCGTACTTTTTTCCGCCTCCGCTGCTGCTGCCTTCTCCGGCTGAGCCGCTTCGGTCTTTGCGTCCGTTTCCACCCGAGCTGCTCGAATCGCTGGATTTTTTAAAACCACTACGGGACTTGGTGTAACCTCCTGAACGGCTAGATCCTCCTGAGCGGCTGGACCCTCCTGAACGACCAGATCCGCCTGAACGGCCATATCCTCCAGCAGAGCTCCGTCGTTGCGGAGATCGCTCGCCATCTTGTTTGGCGCGTTGATTGATGTCACGACCAGAATCCACGTTCAAACGCGCCAGTTCCCGCGCTACGAGCCTTGCAATCAATTCGTCCTTTGGCGTTTCCTCAAACAGCAAGTTCATTTGCATGATGAGATCGAAAGGCACGCGGTCAAAGGCTTTTTGATCCAAGACATCATGCGCCCACTTCATCATTCGGGCTTGTACGATTTCTTCTGCACCTGGGACTTCGACGGGGTCGAATGAAATGTCCATCTCACGTGCCATTCGGTTGACATAGCCTTTTTCACGGTTGCTGATGAATGCGAGTGAGATTCCCTTTTTTCCGGCACGTGCAGTCCGTCCAGAACGGTGTGTGTAATAAGCTTGCTCGCTTGGTAACGAGTGGTGAAAGACGTGTGTAAGGTCATTCACGTCAATTCCACGAGCTGCAACATCTGTGGCAATCAGAACCTGCAAGTCACGATTCTTGAAACGACTCATCACGCGATCGCGCTGTGGTTGAGACATTTCACCGTGCAAAGCATCGGCTCTGAATCCCATTTTCAACAGGTCTTCGGCCAAGGCTTGGGTGTCTCTTCGCGTGCGGCAAAAGACAACACCATACAAATCGGGCTCGAGCTCCAAAAAGCGCGCCATTGCCTCCGTTTTGTCAGACTGCTTGACCACGGCATACCGATGCTCAATGTTGGCGTTTACAGTGGTCTTAGGATCTACGCTTACTTCAAAGGGAGAATCCATGTATTGCTTGACCATGCGGCGGATTTCACGCGGCATCGTAGCTGAAAACAACCACGTTTTTTTGGTTTCTGGTGTGAATTCTAGGATGGTGTCAAGCTCATCCTTGAAGCCCATGTTGAGCATTTCATCCGCTTCGTCCAAAACCAAATATTTGATTTGGTCCAATTTCAACGCTTTGCGCTTCACCAAGTCGATCAATCGGCCCGGCGTGGCGATGACGACATGGCGTGGTCGCTTGAGTTGGGTGATTTGCGTCGAAATATTTGCGCCTCCATAGACAGCTACGCTTTTGATTCCTTTGAGATGCTTGGAAAACAACTCTATTTGTTCCGCAATCTGCTGACCCAATTCACGTGTTGGTGCCAAAATCAAGGCTTGCACGCTGTCATCCGATGCGTCGAGATGATCGAGCAGAGGAAGACCAAATGCGGCTGTTTTTCCCGTTCCGGTTTGGGCGAGACCAATGAAATCGCGGTCACCTTGCAACAGGTGCGGGATGGCTTGGCTCTGAATGTCGGTGGGGGTGTCAAAACCAAGTTGACCGATGGCTTTGAGGATCGGGGCGGAGAGGCCGAGGGTGTCGAATGAATCCAATGCAGTATTTACTTCAGCGTGCAAGTTCCGTCAAATCAGGGACATTTCGACTTTTCTGGCAAGGGAATGCTGAAATGATGGGTGAATATTTTTGCTACCTTCCCTGAATCATCCTTTAATCTCGCCTCAATATGACTCGAAAGTCCTTTGCTTTGATAAGCTTGGCTTGCTCGTTCGTGACTTGCAAGGCCCAGCAGGAGGTGTGTTTTTCCATTGAAGGCAATCCTTTTGAACAGGAAGATGCATTTTCTGAATTCACTCATTATATTGATGTGTTGGGGTGTTTTCATGTTTTGGCAGAATCAGGTGTTTCCGATTCGAAATTGCTTCACGTCGCTGCTGTGGCAGCGGAGTTACTAGACCAAGATGAGGATGGCCAAGTCGATGATCCCTCAATCGAGGAAGCTTTGTCCACCGGGCAGGCTTTGATGCCAATTTTGAATTTCGAAGGTTCTGATGCTGAAGAAGTGCTCTTCGAATCATACGATGGAATTGGCATTGCTGCAGTTCTGTACAACGAGGAGATTGATCCGGAACAACCCGGTCACTGGGGGGCGGACGCAACAGTGGAAGAAGTGCTGCATACCATCAACCATGTGGGACATGCAATGGTTTACCCAGAAGCCTTTTCCTTACAGCCTAATTCTTCATTGCTCAGCGAAGCAATGGACGTGGCCCGGGGAGGCCAGTTCATGTCCGTCCCTGATGCATACCCAGAAGAAGCTTGGTACCACTACGACGACTGGACGTGTGACTATGAGTGCATGGCAATAGAGTACCTTTATTGGGGCATCGTTACGCAGATGGGTATTTTGAACGACGCAATTACTGCCCAAGGGATTTCCAATGAGTGGGAGCTGCCATCCCCTGAAGCTTTGGAGATTACAGACGTTTTGATGCATGCATTGATCAACGATGCAACATACATGCTTCCTTTGGTAGCTCCGGACGGGAATTATTGCCCGACATCGGCGGGCGCTTCAGATGGTTTTGGCGCCGAGCGCAGTGTGGTGAAAGTTTTGAATCTGCTCGGACAGGAAGTGAATGGATTGGAAAAGGGAATGAAGTTGCACGTATTTGACGACGGCACTGTAGAAAAGGTCCTGTCCAACGAACAGAACTAATCAGTTCACTCCAGATCTTCAGCGTGTCGGCTGCTCAACCCGCGCTGCAACAAGAGCATAATCACAGCAAGCAGTACCGCTGTCATTTCATATGAAAAAGCATACCACGCGCCGATGCTCAAGGCTCGCCTGAGTAAAATGGTGGCCACAACGAATCCCGAATTGCGCAATACAAAACCGAAGTCGTCCAGGTACTTGAAGGATACCACCAGCAACAGGACGTCCACTAAAATGAGTGCAGTGAAGAATTCATTGTAAAAAACGCTGTTGAGATCTGTGTGGAGTGCTTCAGGGTAAGTGATCCACTCCCAAAGCCAATTTCCAATAGAGTATACACTTAGTCCGATGAAGAACATTGTCAATAAACCCGCCATGCCCATTTTGAATCGCACAAATTTTTTCAATTCAGATTCCTCCAATCGTGCGACTCTGCGCGGCAAGAGATGATAAAATAGCACCAGCATGCCGCCGAGCGCAAGTGCTGACAGCATGTGGGGGAAAAATGCGGCTTCCCAAGGCCACGTTGACGTGTCTTCCAAGTTTTTGAACACCGAACGGATTTCGATCAAGGCCACAATCTCAATCTGCTTTCCCAGGGAACGTGCAAACGAAGTGGGCAGATAGTAAATGAGCAAGTACACCTCCGCAATCAGAATCACGGAAAATGGCGTGTACAAGGTGGCCAACGGATGAGAGAAAAGAGACTCAGGCAGGTTCCATGTGAAGAATTCGTTTCCAGCGTACAAACTCAAATGGACCAGGAACAAGACCAGTGCGCACGTCACCAAAAACCGCTCAATGTTGCGGCGCATGGTAGGGTTCAGAGCATATTGGGCAAATGTCAGGAACGGAGTGAAGCGTTGCATAATGGTTTAACAGCGAATCGCTTGAAATGTTTGAAAATCAGAGCATTGAGATTTCGGCTCAATCGGTTTCCATGCCAATCAACGCCTTTTCAAACACGCTGGATGCTGCTTCAAATTCCATTTTTAGCACTGGATCTTTGATTCCTCGATCGAATGTGGCGTAGAATGAAGGCAAGACAAAATGTGAATGGACCTTTCCTCCACGATGAGGGAAATCACTGACCGCCAATTCCAAAAGAGTTTTTCCTCCTCGTTTTCCAGGTGAGGTGGCCATGAGGAGCATTGGTTTTTGTTCCCACAAATCTTTTTCAATGACGGAGACCCAATCAATGATGTTCTTGAATGCTGCTGTGTAGCTCCCGTTGTGCTCTGCAAATGAAATGATGATCCCGTCGCATGCCTTGATTTTATTTTTGAAATCCTGCGCAAGGGAGGGGATGCCAGATTCTGCTTGGCGGTCTTCGCTGTAAATCGGCATCTCAAAATCATTCAAATCAACATCGTCAACTTGTGCGTCAAATTGATTTGCTGCCCAAACGGCCAATGCTCGGTTGATGGATTTGCGGCTTGAACTTGCTCCGATAGCTAGCAATTTATGGGTCATCTGATGGCTTTTCTTGATAACAAGGACTTGCGCGAAAGGTTGTCTTTTCGGTATTAAATTCACCACATGCGAATCTTTACATGGTTGGTAATTGTCTGTTCAGTCGGTGCGTGCCACAGCAATGGATCTCAAAGAGCATCGACCAATGATCGCGATACGCTCGTTGTTGTTGCTTCTCGTCTTTTTGAAAGCCGAACGTACCAAGATTTTATTGACCCTTTGGCGCATCCGGTCGTCATCAGATGGCACAATGCTTCGACAATGACAGAACGCGAATTGGCCGCTGTTTTGGCAGAAGCTGACGGTGTTCTCCTCACCGGAGGTGCTGACATTCATCCGGATCGATACGGTCAATCACAGGATACATTGCTATGCGGAAGCATCGACTTGGAGCGCGACGCGCTGGAGTCTTTTTTGCTTGATGAAGTCGATCGAACGGGGCTGCCCTTCTTGGGGATCTGCCGTGGCATGCAGTTCATGAACGTTCACAATGGAGGTAGCTTGCATCCGCATCTCCCCGATTTTCTTGGTCACAACGGCCATCGGGGTGGGGTGTCTGAAAACTCATTGGATACAACCCACGTAGTTGTGGCGCTGCGCCAATGGTCCTCGGGGTCCTGGCAAACCGATGATTCTTCTCAGGTCATTTCTCATCATCATCAAGGCATTGATCGTTTGGCCGAAGGGCTCGAAGCGTGGGCTTTGGCACCGGATGGATTGATCGAAGGCGTTGTGCGCAAGGATACCTTGCGTTATCCCTGCTACATTGGTGTTCAATGGCATCCTGAAAGATCAACAAAGAATCAGCCTTTGGTGGAGGGTGTCGGTTCCTTTTTTGTTCACCAGATGCTCATGCTCGATTGAAACTTTGCAGAGAAAATTAAGTTGATATGATAAGCACTGAATCCTCGGGGTTAAGTCTGATGGTTTTGGCCATCTTGTTGGCATCGGCAATGGGTTGCGAGGGCCCAAAGACGATCGATGTTAGCACCACTTCGCACTTGTTTTCAGATACAGAGGACTATACGAAATGGGTCAATCCTATGATCGGTACGGCGAAAATGGGACACACCTATCCGGGAGCGACTGTCCCGTATGGCATGGTTCAACTCACGCCACAAACCCATTTTGAGCCGATTGTGGATACGTCGGGATCTTACAATCCTGCTACCTATCCGTATTGCGCGGGATACCAATATGATGATTCAACTATTTTGGGTTTTGTACACACTGCGTTCAGTGGAACTGGCCATAGTGATTTAGGCGATTTACTTGTGATGCCGACTGTTGGTCGTCCGGATCTCGACTCAAATGACAAAGGAGGGCCTCGATTTGGTAGCTCATTCAAGCATTCACAAGAAAGGGCAACTCCGGGCCGTTACAGGGTGCGTTTGGATCGCCACGCGATTGATGTTGACCTCACTGCTACGACGCGGACGGGTGCTCATCGTTACACTTTCACAGAGGGAGGTGCTGCTCATATTGCCTTGGATTTGACCTATAACATTTACCATCATCCGGATAAAAATGTCTGGACATTCGTGCGCGTCGAAAATGACTCCACAGTTGTGGGGTATCGGCAGACCTCGGGATGGGGACGAACCCGATTGGTTCATTTTGCCATGCGCTTCGACCATGCAATCGCAGACTACGGCTATGAAAAGGGTCAAGAGCTTGCTTACAATGGCTTTTACCGGCGTTTCGATGAGGAACGTGGTTTCCCAGAAATGGCGGGCAGAGATCTTCGCGCTTGGTTTGACTTCGGAACCTTTGAAGCCGAAGAAACATTGGAAATCCGCGTGGGTTTGTCCGGTGTAAGCACGGCCGGTGCGTTGGCCAATCTCCAAGCGGAATCTGTCTCCAAATCATTTGAACAATTGCAACGGGAAGCCCATGATGTGTGGAATGATGCTTTGTCCACTGTTCACATTGAGTCGGTTGAATTGAAAGATGACACAACATTCTATACGTCTCTGTATCACAGCATGTTGAGTCCTGTTGTTTATGAAGATGTAAATGGGCAGTACAGAGGCTTAGATCAAAATATTCACACGTCAGAAGGCTTCACGAATTACACCGTTTTTTCCCTTTGGGATACCTACCGTGCGCTGCATCCTTGGATCAACTTGACGCAACCAGATCGAGCTTCAGATATGGTGTCGAGCATGCTGGCCCATGCCGACGAAAGCGTGCACGGCATGTTGCCAATTTGGAGCCACCATGCCAACGAGAATTGGTGCATGATTGGTTACCATGCGGTGTCTGTTCTGGCGGATGCGTTGGTGACGAAAGTGCCCAATTTCTCATTGGAAAGAGCCCTAGATGCGGCCATTCGCACCGCAGAGGTTCCATATTTTGATGGCTTGAGTTCGTACATTGATCACGGTTATTTTCCGGACGACTTGAGTCATTCATCGGTGTCAAAAACCTTGGAATTGGCTTACGATGATTGGTGCATAGCTCAATTGGCTGCAGCTGCAGGTGATGTGAGCATGCAGAAAGTTTTTGAGGAACGTGCCAATGGATATCAGCGCGTTTGGGACAAGACTTCGGGATACATGCGCCCGCGCCTTTCTGATGGGTCGTTTCGTGCAGAATTTGATCCACTCGATACCCATGGACAAGGCTTCATTGAAGGCAACGCATGGAATTATGGGCTCTATGTCCCTCATGCAATTGATTCCCTGATTGCCTGGCATGGTGGCAATGCCGCATTTATTGCTCACTTGGACTCCCTTTTTACAATGCGCTTAGACGATGTCTATTTTGCCCATACGGAAGACATTTCGAGGGATGGCATCATTGGCAATTATGTGCACGGAAATGAGCCGGGACATCACATCGCTTACCTGTACAACTATGCCGGTGCCCCTGAGAAGACGCAAGCACGCGTCCGAATGATTTGCGAATCGATGTACGGCCCTGATGTGAATGGGCTATGTGGGAATGATGACGCAGGCCAAATGTCTGCCTGGTTTTTATTCAGCAGTCTCGGATTTTATCCGGTAGCTCCGGGATCCGGTTGGTACGATTTAGGAGCTCCTCTCGTTCGGTCTGCTGTGATCAAAGTGGGGGATCAAATTTTACAGATAGAAACAGAAGGAGCAAGGGATGGAGCGTTGGTGGAAAGGATATTGTGGAATGGTGAAGTCATTCAAGGTCTTCGGATTCACGCAGATCAACTTTTGCAGGGCGGAACACTTCGATTTGAATTCAAGGGCTGACTAGAGATGGATGAAGAAAGAAACCTACGGAAAAGGATTCCATAAGGAGATGCCTTAAAAATGTTGCTCTGAACGGTCGTGTTTGATGTAAATTCCGCTCGCTAACCTGCGCTTTGTTTTGCAAAGCACCTCTATAAATGTGGAAATGACCACCGACCGAACCTCAATGGTAAACTCGCTTGAGTCGCTTGTTGAAGACCTTGCTTTGCAAGGACCGAATCCGTTGAATTACGAATCCCTTTGCGCGTGGGTGGAATCCATGGATTGGAATTCCATGGATTGGCAACCGCTTTTGCCTTCAATGGATGATCCATCAGACTATGCGAGGAACATCTTGTGCTTGGAGCCTTTCGAGGTGGTTCTGATTCAATGGCCTCCCGGTGTTGAGAGCGCCGTGCATCACCATAAAGGATTTTGGGGAGCAGTGGTTTGCCTCCAAGGAACTGTCGAAAATGTCGCTTTTGAGCTCAAGCAAGATCAGTTGCGTATTTCTGAAATCATCCACGCTACGGAACGAGGCATCATAGCAGAACCGGACGGAACCCTGCACAAAATAAAAAATGCCAGCGATTCGGAACCTTTGGTCACGCTTCATTTTTATTCTCCTGCGCTGGCAGATCTCGATGGCCTTGTCTTGTTCGATTTGCCCTCAGGGAATCGCCTTACATGCAATTCACTGGCACCGACCGCCTCAGTCGCTTTGGATCGGAGTTTCTATCGGGCAGTTGAGCTTGAAGCATTTGAATACATCCCTCCTTCGGATGCGTCTCATTTTCATTGCAATATTGTTCCGAAGCCATCGCCAGAAGCCATCGAAAAAATGGTTTCAGATTACTATGCCGAGCATGCCTCGGTATATGACGTACAGGATTTCCAGGTGCTAAAACGCAACCGCTACACCGCTGCCATTGACGATCGAATCGTGCGATGTCTTCGTGATTTGAATACAGATCAGTCCATTCGAAAGGTCATGCACTTTGCCTGTGGCACAGGGCGTAGGGCAGCTTCAATTCGTGAATTGGCTGCTTTGTCCTATCAAATGCATGGGGTTGACTTGTGTCAAGGAATGGCAGATCAGGCTCAGGAGCGGGGATTGCAGGTCGAGGTGGCTTCACTGATTGATATCGACCGACGATCGAATTGGGATGATTTCGATGCCATAACGCTACTCTACGCTTATGGCCACTTGCCGACCCGAAAAATTCGGAAGCAAATTTTGGAAACAGCCTATCAAATGCTCCGCTCGGGCGGTCAATTGATTTTTGATGTGTTTGATGCCGCTGATCCAAGTGAATGGGGCCCTGATGCGGCACGCCAGTTTCATGATCAACGATTGGGCGCGCAAGGCTACGAAATTGGAGACGTCTTTTACAAAAGAAGCAAAGGTGATGAACTCGCTTTCATGCACTATTGCGATCGAAAGGAATTGGAAAAACTTGTCTTGCAATCGGGATTTGATTCCGTTGAAATGACCACCATCGGTTACGATGAAAATTCAGGTGAAGAGGCGGAAACAGGCAAGCTTTTTGTTGTAGCAAAAAAGGTGTAACCGCATCTTAGCAGCACAAGCGAGTTTCTGAAGTGGTGGGGCTCAGAGCTTGTTCGTCAGGGCATGACGTTGGTTGGATTTTCTTGCACCTGGCGATGGCTCGTTTACCGTTGGCATATTTTGCAACTCTTGAACAATTTTGTCCGATTGCGGTATTTACTTTTGTACCTCTGATATGAAAGACTTCACACCAGTTTCATTGCCTGTTGCTTTTTCGATTCAATGCATTCTTGCGGCGGTCACCATGATGTGGGTGATATTGCCGTTGGTTCAATTTTCCAAAGCATTGAGTGCAGATGACATTCAGACTGAATGGATATTCGATCTGACCGAGGACGAAAGAGGTGGTGAAAAGGAGACTGAGAAAGACCAAACGGATGACGAGGAAAAAACCCGCAATCCGTCACAATTGGAGTCAGAGCGTGATGCTCGTGCGGCGCTGACCTGCGTGGTTCGGCTGAACGTAGCATTGGAGGAGCGGCCAACCATAGAAGATTTAGAACAACCTCCCAGAGCATAAAGGAATGGTTGACTCTGGCAGAGAATGCCAGCCTATTTTTTTCGTACCGAAGATGCGGTGCAAACTTCTTTTTTCTCTAATTGACCCAAGTCATGTTTCGTTCTTTATCTCAAGATGCTCCAGCATCGTTGGTTGTTTTTTTAGTTGCTCTTCCTCTTTGTCTCGGCATTGCTCTTGCATCTGGCGCTCCCCCTCTTTCAGGCTTGATTGCGGGCATCATAGGCGGTCTCATTGTCGGCATGATCAGCGGATCACAACTCGGTGTAAGTGGACCTGCGGCAGGATTGGCTGTCATTGTATTCAACGGAATCCAAGAAATGCCATCGTTTGAAATTTTTCTCCTCGCCGTGTTTATCGGAGGTGCCATTCAAATGATCCTGGGTTTTATCAAGGCAGGTATCATTGGTTTTTACTTTCCTTCGTCTGTCATTCAAGGAATGCTAGCGGCGATTGGGATCATTATTTTTTTAAAGCAAATTCCGCACGCTGTAGGATATGATTATGAGCCGGAAGGATCGTTTGAGTTTGCTCAAGATGCAACGCACAACACGTTCTCGGATCTTTTGTTGATGATGAATTACACGGAGCCATTGGCGATGTTGATCGCATTCGTAGGTTTATTTGCCTTGATTTTGTGGGAGCGACCTTTCATGAAAAATATGAACTGGACGCGGTATTTGCCCGGTTCACTTGTTGCAGTTGTTTCAGGTGTTGTGATTCACACACTGACCCAGAACACCGAATTAGGTCTCAGTGGTGACCATTTGGTCCAAATCCCATTGATGACAAATGGATTGAGTGATATGCTGACTACTCCTGACTTCAGCGGGTGGATGCGAGGCGATGTCTGGTTGCTTGGAGCCACCATTGCCATCGTCGCTTCTCTGGAGACCCTTTTGTGTGTTGAGGCTACAGATAAGATGGACCCTGAGCATCGAATAACACCTACAAACCGAGAGTTGGTTGCGCAGGGAGCCGGGAATATGATTTCTGGATTAATTGGTGGTCTTCCCATTACCCAAGTCATTGTACGTAGTTCTGCGAACATCATCAGCGGAGGGCGCACAAAGCTTTCCGCTATTTTGCATGGTTTGTTGCTTCTGGTCTCGGTGCTGGTCATTCCAAATTTGCTGAACCTGATTCCGCTGTCAAGCCTCGCCGCGATTCTTTTGGTTGTAGGCTATAAGCTTGCGAAGCCTGCTCAATTTGTGTCCATCGCGAAAAGTGGAATTCGAAATTTCATTCCCTTTATCGTCACGGTGGCTGCGATTGTCTTCACGGATTTGTTGGTGGGCATTGGCATCGGCATTGCAATTGCAGTGGCTTTGGTAATTTTCGACCATGTAAAAATGAAGCAAAAGTTGCGACTGAAGCCGCAGTTGAATACGACCGTAGATTCGGAAAAGAAACATCAAACGGTGCACCTAGATAAAGTGGTTCCATTCTTGCACAAGGCGGCCGTTCTCAGAAAGTTAGAGCAACTGCCTTTGGACCATTCCGTCACCGTGGACGCTTCCCATTCCGAGCACTTGGATAGTGACGTTTGCGAAATCATTGAGGCCTTTGTGAGCAAGGAGGACCGGCAAACCAACGAGCGCCAATTTCGGCGTTGATTATTTTATGTTCCTCTAACAATGGGGGGTGTTTGAGAAACTGTTATTGCCTTGATTATTGAATTAAATTGCGGCAAATGGAGGATTTTCAAAATAATAAATTGTCGTTGGATGAGCTTCCGCAGCTGAATGTTCTCGATTTTGAGAGGCTCCCAGGCCGCTATTTTCGGTTGCGCCTCTGGACGTGGGCACTGGTGCTTTTTTTGAGCTCGTTCCTTTTGTTCGGGGGGATTCTGTGGGCCAATGTGAAAGAAGACGTTCTGATTTCAGAAATACCGGCTGTTCTGTGGGGGCTTATGACTGCTTGGTATCTTTTCATTTCGTTGTGGGGAATTTCCGAGTTTAATGGCTTCGCGCTTCGAGGCTATGCAATGAGGGAGCGGGACCTGTCTTTTCGCTCGGGCTATTTCTTTCATGCTTACACGACTGTTCCATTTAACCGGTTGCAGCACAGTGAAATTTCGCAAGGTCCTTTGGCGCGGGCTGTAAAACTGTGCACGCTCAAAATTTATACAGCAGGAAGTTCAGGTGCGAATTTGAGCATTTCAGGTATGGACCCTATCGATGCCCAACGGATTCGAGATTACATCGATGAGCATGGAAGTGAATGATGATTTCAAGGCTGCCTTCAGCGACCCAAGAAGGCAGCATTTTCTCGGGGTGATCCGTTATTTCACGAAGTACCTCGTCTTGCTCGTGCGTTCGTTTTTTCCGATTCTCGCTGGATTGGCTATATCTGATGGGTTGAGACAATATGCCGAGGTGATCGGTTGGGGCATTTTCACATTGGTTGTTGTGGCTGCAATCGTTGAATATTGGCGGTTTCGATTTCACGTTGAGAATCGCACCATCATCATCCAAAAAGGATTGCTTGAACAGGAAACGATCACGATTCCATTTGACCGCATCCAAGCCCTTCATCTCGAGCAGGCACCTTGGCAGCGATTTGTTGGCTTAACGGGATTGAAAATAGATACTGCTGGGACGAGCGGGTCTGAAGTAGACCTTCAAGCACTGAAGATTGATGAGGCCAACGTCTTAAGAGATGGCATTATGTCTGCTCGCGAAGAGAGCGTCACGTCTTCGTCAGAGAATGAGCCGGAGTCGAAGCTGCTGGTTCATTTGTCGCTCAATGCATTGCTGAAGGTGGGAGTGACCCAAGATCACTTTCGGAATGGGTTTTTGGCATTTGGTGCGGTAATAGCGCTATATGAACCCTTGAAGTCTTGGATTGATGTGTGGCTTTCAGCGGTCCCAGAGATGGTTTGGAGTGTGCTGTCATGGACTTGGTTCTTGTTCATACCTCTTGGGGTTTTCTTGTTTTTGATAGTATCATTCACAATTTCAATAGTTGGGGCATTTTTGAAGTACTTCAACCTTCGTGCTGCACTTCATGCCCAAGAAATTAGTTTGAAGGCTGGTTTGCTGAGACGCTTTGAATACCGAATTCCATTGACCAAAATTCAAATTTTGGAGTGGAAGAGCAATTTGCTTCGTCGCTCATTGCACATCGAAACGCTTCGCATCTTTCAAGCATCTGCTCAAGAGAGCGATGCATCGGGCAAGGGATTGGCAATATCTGTTCCGGGAATTTCTCAACAAGCCTCTTCAAAGCTAGTCACTGCGGTTTTCCATGATCAGACATATGATGTCAAAGCAGAGCAAATCCAACCCGATTCGTATTTGTTCTACCGTCTTTTAATCACTCGAATTTTATCAGGGAGCGTCCTCTCGTTTGCGTTTGCATCAGGATGGGGGCAATTGTTCATGATTGGGTTGGTCTTGCTTTGGGCATTCTGGTCGTCCCGAAAAATTTTTGAGAATCACTGGTTGAGGGTCACTCCAGATTTGTGCCAGTTGCACTCAGGTTGGCTTCGTAAAAAACGTACGTTGTTTAGTTTTTACCAATTGCAGCGGGTGGTGTTTTACCAGAATGCAGTGATGCGAAAAAGAGGAGTTGCTCACATCACTTTTGCTACATCCGCAGGAAACAGGACGTTTAAGTACCTAAATGAAACGGACGCTTCTCGATTATACGATTGGTCTCTTGCGCAAATTGAGCAAAGCGATCTTGAATGGATGTAGACGAGTCAACGCTTTTATTGGACTGCGTCTTCAACGATATCGATCATAGCCAAAGCAACTTTCTTCAAGTCCTTGGGCCACGTGATCGTTTTTTTCTCATTCAGCTGCTTGAGGATTTCATCCTTGGTCCATTCGTCGCTCATTGCATACAAGTGCGCGATCTCTTGCATGGAAAAGAAACTTTGTTCAATCCAGTTGTTCACAGTATCATTCGTCAGCGAGCATTCATCACAAAACAACTGGCACCATGTCTTTTGCTTCAGCAATACAATTTCAGTGGAGATTGCATGGAAATAATGCAACCGCTGATTTTTAGGAGGCCGCAAATCTGATGGCTCCAAGGCTGTTCCAACGCCTTCATGAACAATGCGAGACAAGAAATCAACTCTGCCCTTTAGAATGGGGTGGATGTTGCTGATCTCTTTGCTGTTTTGAACCGCTAAATTTGTTAGTTCTCTTGCTTTTTTGGCGTCTTGATTGCGCCAAGCATTTGCTCCGAGCAACGAGTAGCCAAAAGCCAAATGCTCAGGATTGGTGCTAAAACGCAGCAGGCATTGAATGTGCTTCCCAAAGCTGGCGTCTAAGTCTAGAACTGGGACAAAGTGGCAGAGCACGATGGCCGCATAAGAAGTTTCTTGGATGAAGCGTTTGATGATGGCTTCTTCCTGGATTTTGTAGAAATGAGGGGCGACAACCTGTGCGAAAAGCATCAAAGCGTTGTAATGCCTTTGCTTCTCTTTCGCCATCGGTTCAACTGTACCGAGGAGGTCAATGACACGTTGTATTTGATTCTGCTCAAGGGCGGATTGAATGTTGGAGCCAACGACCATTATGCTGTCGATGCTCGGAGAATTTCGGATGAGTTTTTCGTAGAGGAAAATGTCCGAGTTTTCCTGATCGTTGACCTTCAGAAAGGCACTTAAATCGGCTTGAGATCGAAGCTCCTGAAGAAAGGCATTGATTGAAGTAAATCCAGCTATAAGAGCCAGAATATCCATGGTCTTTGTCCGGAACTCACCCTGCCACTTGACAATTCCGAAAAAGCGCCTCAGCGTATGACTTCCAACTTGCTTACCTGTGTTCTCTTCTATGAAGTTTGATAGGAGTATGCAATCAGCTTGGTTTCGAATGGGCATTTGACATTTCTGTTCAATGGCCTCTCTGAGTTGATGCGTTTGATAAGATGAAAGTTGAATCATACGTTCAGGGCGCTAGTTTCTTTTTTGTTTTAGGTTGGGTTATTTCCAAATGTAATCTTATCAGGTTAATGTGTTGGATTTAAAATCATTAACTTTTATTAATTTACAAATGCGCGTGACACGAATGCTTTGCATTCAGTTCCTGAAAAGGGCGATGGTTCCTGTGCAAAATTCTTGCAAATCAGGCGTGTCGGAGCAGGGGTACTCTAGGATTTCCATGATGTAGAAATAAGACCCTTCAGGGAGTTCGTTTCCGCTTTCATCAAGTCCTTGGAAGGCTGTTTTTTCTGGAGTCATGGTATACACCTGTTGTCCCCATCGATTGAAAATGGTAACAGTATAATTGAGGCAAGAAGCTACCGCGCTGGGAATGACGAATTTCTGGTTGTATTCATCACCGTTAGGTGATATGACATTGGGAACAAAAAATCCCGAGAGATCAAGTGCATTTTGAAGGAACACTTCATCTGTTTGATTGAAGCTACATCCAAATTCATCGGTGACCGTTAGGCCCAATTCAAATGTTCCGGTTTGATCGAAATAATAAATGGACTCTGCAAACAAGGCGATCAATTCGCCGTCTAGAAACCATGAATATTGGTGCGATTCGTTGTCATCTGATGTGGTACTCACCAAGTTCAATTCATTGCAAATCATTTGGAATGTGAAGGACGGTTCGATTGGGGTTGCAAGCACATAATCTATGGTTTCTGTGTTGGAACAGCCATTGGCGTCCACGAGCGTGTATGAAACGCTGTAATTGCCTGGTGTTGCTTCCGTGTGAATCAATGTGCTCCCTTCTAGCAAGTCACCGGTGAGTTCTCCGCCTGCCGGGGCTGGAGAAAGGTCGATGTCCCCCTCGTCAACGCAATAGCTTTCACTTGCGCCGCTGGATACTTCTGGCAATGCATTGACCACTAACGCAATAGTGATGATGCTGTCGCAGCCCAATGTTGAGATGAGATTGGTGGTATAGCTTCCCGAAGCATCCACGTTGGAGCCATCCGGCAAGGTGTAACCCACTCCAGCACACGCCTCATCTGCATAATTGATGTTGTACGCCGGGTTTAACGTAAGGTCGATTGTCACGCTGCTGTCGCAGCCTAGAAGCGTCTGCAGTTCAAAATCAAAAACACCAGAGCTTGTTGGAAGGTTTCCGTCGGGCAGCAAGTAGGAACCGTCATCGCATTCCGATAAGCTGACTGCAACATCATAATTTGGCTGGTAAATAACATTGGAGGTGACGGTGCTATCACATCCATTGACCTGAGAGGTGAGAACCGTCACATAGAGTCCTTCTTCGGTCACCACAGTTCCATCACCGAGTTCGATGGGCTCACCCTCGCAAAGCGCAAGGGTGTTTTCCGTTTCGAAAGGCTGTAAAATGGAAACCACGGTTGTAATGGAACTATCGCATTGCGCTAGGGCGGTTTCCAGTGCTACGGGGTATGTTCCCGGTGCCTCGATGATGCTTCCATCGGGCAACGTGAATGTTTCGCCCGCACAGAGCTGCACAGGCATCTGAAAATCGTATGTGGACTGCTCAAACAAATTGACCGTGACGATGCTGTCACAGCCTGCTTCGGAGATGTAATTGGCAATGTAAGTGCCTTCTTCGGTCACCTCTGAGCCATCGGGGAGGGAATAGCCTTCGCCTTCGCAAAAATATTCGGTCGATTCCACTTCCAGTTGGAATGCAATGGTCACGGTTTCCGTGCTGCTGCACCCTTGATTCGTGCCAGTTACAGTGTAGGTTGTGGTTTCAGTGGGTGTGGCCGTTGTAAATGGTCCAAAGCCATTGCTCAGGGTTTCAACAGGAGTCCATGCGAGCTGGAAGGCTCCTGTCGCAAAGAGCTGAATCGGATCATTGCAAGAGGTTGCGTAAACAGGATCGACCGTCAGGATTGGGTATGGGACTACGGTTACAGTGACATCAATGGTGTCAAGGCATTCTTCGGTGGAAGCAATGACGCTGTAAACGGTCGTTGAATCGGGGCTGACCCAAACGTCAGGGCCTTCAAATGTGCTCAGTCCGTCGGCTTCAAGCCATTGGTAATTATCGGCTCCTGCGAGATTTAGAAAAAGCGAATCACCTTCGCAATACTGAGGATTGAGCGGCTCAATGGACATTCCAATTCCGCCCAAAGGAGTGATCGTAATCGTTCCATCTCCTGGTACATTGCCTCCAGTGCAAGTAAACCCTGCAGGTGTCAGGCTGGATCCGCCGCCGCCGCCACCGCCGCCGAGGGTGCCTGAGGCAAAGCAATCGCTTCCGCCGCCGCCGCCGCCGTGTTTGCCGCCACCACCGCCACCACCTGGTCCAACATTGTAACAGGGATCCGTAGCTCCATTGCCTCCAATTCCCAATGTTCCGGCATCCCCATTGTTTCCTGAGTTGATCCAAGGAGGGCCGCCAGCGCCTCCATTGTTTGCTGTGGCACCACTGCCACCTTGCCCAAAAGGACTATCTCCATCATCGCCATTGTTGCACCCCGAAGTGCCTGCTTCCGCATCGGTATTTCCACCTCCAGTGCCTCCCCCTCCGGCAGCAACAGCCACTCGGTCTTCCAATCCGTATGGAGCGACTCGGATGTCCGATGCTCCGCCGCCGCCGCAGCCGGCATTTGCATTGTTGTTCGCTCCACCACCAGCTCCACCACCATTGAATCCAGCGCCAGGACAGTTTCCTTCGCCTCCCACTCGGATTTCGAGAACCTGACCTTCGACAACGTCAATGATGCCCGAGACGGTAGAGCCATTGCCACCATTTCCTCCGCCACCACTTGCTCCTTCTAGTGTGATTTCAATCTGAGCTACGCAGCTCGGCACAACGTAGATTTCAACTTCACCGCTGTAATCAAAAGCGATTGGGGTTTGCCCTGTTGCCGTGTTCCAAGCCAATGCTGCAAGGATGATCACAAAGACTTGACCAGTTCTGGGGATGATTGATGTCATTTGAATTGGAATGTATCTGCCAATCTAAGAAAATAGTAACAACGAAACATCCATGAACGTTGCAAGGAGATATTTTTTTCAATACGAAACGTTTCCATTGATTTGCGCGTAGAAGGAAACGATGTTCTTTTTTAAGAATTACAATCCTTTTTTAGCCGGCTTGAGAAAATCTCTCTGCTGGCTTTTTGTGTTCGGTTTTTTGCAAACGAGCGATGCCTTGCAAGCTCAGGATTGTGAAACCCCTTGCGAGGCCATTGATGCCATTGATTCTTTCGAGATTTGGTCGGATTTCGACGGCGTTTGCGCTCCTGTATCTGCGACTTTGATGAGCGACGTGCCAAACCCGAGTTGCGGCGATTTTACGTACCAATGGAACATACAAGGAGGCGCGTATGAATGGAGCGCTGGGAGTACAGCGTTGGATGCGGCACCTTCTGTGATTTTCTTGGACCCAGTCCTTTATCAAGTGGAGTTAACAATCTCTGCTTCAGGTTTTCCATCATGCACCAGTTATTCAGAAGCAACCTATGTCAACGCTGCGCAGGCTCCAGAAGTGAGCACAACCAGTGGCGGTGAAATCTGTGCTTTTGACATTTGGGAGACTTTGGTCTATGTAAACCCGGGAAATACGGCAATTTCAAATTTTGCTTGGATTGTCAATGGAGATAGCGTCATATCGAATTCTCCAGCTCCTTTGAACATGCCTTTTGAAGAGGCAGGTGTGGTCGAGGTCGTTGCCTGGGTGGAGAACACCTGCGGAACGAGCAGCGATACCAGCTATGTCCAGGTTCGTGCATTGCCTTCCGTTGCCGTTGATTTTGATTACAACTGGTTTTGCCAAGGGGCTCCCGTGGAAGTGAAGGCTTCCGGAGCTGATTCATACAGCTGGAATTCTTCTGCTCTGCTTTTGAGTGGCGGGGCTGAAGGTGATTCTGTAGCGGTTTATGAAATGGAAAATTCGGTCGTTGGAGGTGTAGAAGGGCTCAATGATTATGGGGGGTTAACCTGTTCTGCATCCGCTGGATTTCAAGTTTATTCAATGTTTTTACCTGGAATAAGCATCGCCGGGGAAGAGGTGATTTGCGATGGTGACCCTGTAGGACTTGAGTCTTCGGTAATCAGTTTCGGCTGGTCCACGAGCCAGCAATGGTTGTTCAACGATAGCGTTGTTGCTGGTGAATACTTGGACCTTTCAGCATTGAATTTAGCTGAGGGTGATTATTCAGTGAGTGCAGAGGTTGTATTCGATCCATTTCCGCTTTGGTTGCAACCAGAAGGTTGCACAGGAAATGCGCAATTTGACTTTTCAATTGTCGGATTGCCTGTGGTTGCAGCGCCTCAAAACTTGGAGTTTTGCAATCAGAATTTTGATGAATTATTGCCCGAAGGTTCACCCGCAGGAGGCGCTTGGGCGGGTCCAGGAGTGATGAGTGGTTTCTTCAATCCGGATAGCCTCGAGCCCGGCACAGTTGCATTGGAATACCATTTTGTCGATTCCAACGGATGTGCCTCGATGGATACGGCGCATGTTTTGGTGAACGAACCAGTCTGGGCCAATGCCGGGATGGACAGCTTAGTTTGTGAAAGCAATGAATGGGGCAATTTAACTGGATTTGAAGCAGTGGAATCAGGGATATGGAGCGGACCTTCCCTCATGGATCCATATTCTGGTCTCGTTGATGTGGGCGAACTTGAAGTGGGCTTGAATGAGTTTGTCTATCAAGTCGGTGCAGGCTCATGCGCTAGCGCTGATACGATTGTTTGGACGGTTACTGAACACCCGGTTGCGTTGCTGTCTACTCAAGGCAGTTTTTCATGCGATGAGGACACCATTTGGTTCGAGGTATATGCGGGAGGAGGAACGTTGGCAGAAGGCAATGATTACAGCTACGAGTGGTCTGATGGTGTGCAGTTTACACCTGCGAGTGATCCATTTTGGATTGCCAACGTTGAAGAAGGATTTTCGTTTGTTTTCGTTGAAGTTTTTGACGATCTCGGTTGCTCAGATGCGGGGTCGGCTTTCATTGAACCTCTCGAACTTCCAGAAATAGCATTGCCCGACCTTTGGCAATTGTGCGATCAATCTTTGGAGGTGAACACTCCCGGCGCTGAACCTGCTTTTGGCACATGGTCAGGCGATGGCGTTGTTGATTCATCAGGGACTTTTAACCCGGGATTGGTAGGAGAAGGAATGCATCTGTTGACTTACACGGCAGCGGGCCCTTTGGGGTGCACAGGTTCTGATTCAATGGTGGTTGAAGTTTCGGCTTTGGATGCGATTTCTGCAGGCATGGATCAGTCCATTTGTCAGGGCACCCCTGAATTAATTTTGACTGATTTTGTTCCCATCGCAGGAGGGTGGTGGTCTGGAGAAGGCGTGACAGATTCACTTTCTGCTGTGATTGCCACATCCGAGTTGTCTGTGGGATTGCACTCTTACATTTTTCACACGGGCTCATTTACATGTGCTCAACGGGACACGGTCACCATTGAAGTTTTGCCGTTGCCGAGTGCCACAATAGAAGAAGCGTCATCGTTCTATTGCCCTGATGATTCCATTGCGCTTTCGGCTTTGCCATTTGGAGGAACAGCAACAGGTTTATTGGACTACGCATTGGAGTGGACAGGAATGGGCATTCAGATTGAAGCGGGTGATTTTTTCATCGTCGCGCCTTCTGATGGACCTGACACGTTGTCGGCTCAATTGATTGTCACAGATGCATTGGGATGTTCGAATTTTGTGGATGCGAATTACACAATTAACCCAAGACCAGATCTTTCAGTTCCGACGCAGGTTGAGGTCTGCGACCAGAGCATTGCCATTCCGTTGCCTTTTGCATCTCCAACAGGGGGGACTTGGGCGTTACCCGCAGCCGCGGAAGTTGAAGGAGATCTGAATCAAATCTTCCTTCCAAGTGGATTTGGAATTGGACAATGGCCATTGATTTACACTTACATTGATGGATTCGGATGCAGCGCGAAAGACACCACGCTTCTTGATGTGATCGCTCCGATAACGCTAGAATTGGCCTCGGAAATAGAGGCATGCGCTGATGGATCCATCTTGCAGCTGCCGCTGCCGTTGGATGCAATTGGTTTCTGGAGCGGTCCGGCTCTGTTGGATTCAATTGCGGGCAGCGTGGATCTTGCAGCACTCAGTGCGGGGTTATACGACTATCACTATTCGAGCGGAGATGCATCATGTTTGGTGACGGATTCGTTGGTCTTGGTGAGCCATGATGTGCCTGAAATTTCAAGTTCCATAGATGGATTGGCCTGTCCAGGCGATTCGGTTCAAATACTGACACAGGTGAATGATGGCAATGTGGGAATCACGTTTGCATGGTTTTCTGCTGAATCTGCTGCGCTTGTGGCAGACGGTCCTGCTGCTGCAGTGAGTTGGAATTTTCCAGGCACGTATGTTGTTGAACTGTCTGCGACAGACATGAATGGGTGTTCATCCCAGGCTTCTTGGAATGTCAACATCCCTGCTTTGCCCGAAGTTTTTGCTGGAGGTGATTTGGCGCTTTGCGATCAGTCTTTCAATGTGGTATTGAATCAAGCAAGTCCCGTCTCAAGCGCTCAAGGCTCGGGATCTTTTTATGGATTGGGCAGCGCGTCTTCACTTGTGCAGTCTTCAGGTGTTCTTGATCCTGCTCTACTTGGTTTGGGATCATTTGGAGTGGAATATGTTTACCTCGACTCCCTGACGGGCTGCTCCAATGCCGATACCCTCGATGTCGTGGTGGAACCGTTGCCAGCGATTTTTGCAGGATCTGACACGGCGTTTTGCGCTGGCGATGCGTTGGTTCAATTGGAAGGTCAACTTTCAGGAGTTTCAGCAACGTGGAACGGATTCGGTTTGGAGGAGCAGAGCGCGCTGGTGGACTCCGTTACCGGTTCCATTGATTTGAGCACGCTCAATCCGGGCAATTATCAGTTTCAATACGCAGGCGGAGAGAATTCTTGCTTTGTATCGGATGAACGCATCATTGTCATCCATGATTTGCCCGCAATCATTTTAGAATCCGAAAGTTCGCTTTGCCTTGGAGACCCTGAATATATGCTACCTCTTGCCTCGCCATCCGGAGGCGCATGGAGTGGGCCAGGCATCTTGGATGCACTTGCTGGAGTTTTTGATGTGGATCTTTCGGAGAATGATTACCTCGTTGAATATGAAGTGGAAAGTGATTCAACAGGTTGCATGAATGCTGCAGAACACCTCGTTCGGGTTCATGGAATTCCTGTGGCTGATTTTTCAGTGACCGACCCGCAATGTGTTGGCGAGCCATTTGCTACGTCTTCCACTTTTGCAGGCTTTGAATCATATGCTTGGTGGTTGGAGGATAGCCTTGTGGGTGTTGCTCCTGATGTGAGTGTTGTCAGTGTTGAGGAAGGGGCACAAGCTTTGAAATTGGTTGTTGTGAACGAGTGGGGGTGTGCCGATTCAACGGATCAAACGGTGCAATGGATTGCTGCGCCATTGGCCTTGTTTAGCCTCACTGAAGACTCGGGATGTTCGCCTTTCGAGGTTGGCATTGAAAACGCTTCGACAGGCGCGATCGATGCGGTGCAGTGGAGCATCGATGGTGTCGATTTGACCCTCGGTTCCGGTGACTCGGCTGTTTTCGAACAACCATCACCTGCTGAAGGATTCATTTTGGAGATGGTTGTGTCCAACCAATGTGGTGCCGACTCCATGCAAGATTCTGTTGTGGTCTTCTCTGTGCCTGAAGTCGATGTATTTGAAACAATAGAAGGAGGTTGTTCGCCCTTCTTCCCCGAATTTGAATTCAATGTGAATGGTTCTCCAGACAATTTAGACTGGGATTTTGGCAATGGTCAAACGTCAAGCGGTTCCAACCCAACCTGGCCTGCATACGAGGCCGTGCTAGAATCGGTTGTGTATTCCATGACATTGACCGCTTCTAACGCATGTGGATCGGCTTCGGACTCTACTTCTGTTTTGATTGAGCCTGCTTTGGCTCAAGCTCAGTTTGAGTTGAATGCGATCTCGGGCTGCTTGCCTCTGGAAATCACGGCAACAGACCTCAGCTCTGGCGCTGATGCAATTCAGTTGTCATTCGGAGATGGCGCAATGAGCCTTGATTCGTTAGCTTCTCATACATACACGGAATCAGGCACTTATGCCATTGTTCAGACTGTTTCGAGTGCTTGTTCCGTTGACTCATTTGCGTTGAATGTGACAGTGCACCCCGCTTTTGAATTGGAATTTACAGCATCAAATCCAAACGCATGCTTGGGCGATTCGGTGCTCTTTGATGTGATTTCTTCAGGCCCAGCGAGTGACATTCAAATCCAATGGATGTCTCCATCGGGGCTGGATACTCTGCCTTCTCCTGCACTCATTGGTTGGAACATGCCGGGATCTCAAACTTTGGAAGCAGAAGCAACGGATTCCATCAACGGTTGTTTGGCTGCCAGCACATTGGATATTGTCATCCATAGTCCTTTGACGCTTGCTGTTGAGCCAAGCGCAATCAGTGGATGCTCTCCCTTGGAGGTGACGATGGAAAACGAAACTTTCGGAGAAGGCGAATGGTCTTGGTTTATGGATGGAGACATCCCATTTTCGAATGCGTTTTCACCGGAAATTTCGGTAAGCCATTCGGGAGGAACTCCATTGGCGCAATGGATTCAATACGCTGTCGTGAGTGAATGGGGCTGCGTCTCTTCGGATTCAGTTTTGCTTGAGGCATTGCCGTCACCCGTTGGAACCTTCCAGCTGCTGGACTCTACATCATGTGGTTTGCCGGCAATCATTGACCCAATCGTTGAATCGTCTGAAGCATCAGAGATGGCGTGGTTCGTCGATAGCATCCTCGTTGCAGTAGGAGAGGTGGTTGAGTTGGAGCTATTGACTCTGGGGAATCATGTGGTTGAGTTGATCAGTGAAAATGAATTCGGTTGTCAAAGTTTCACGCAGGATTCCATCGAGGTTCTAGCGCTTCCCGAAGTTTCTCTTTCTGCCAGTCCTTTGATGGGCTGTGTGCCTCACTTGCTGGAAGTTGAACATTCCTCAAGCGGCGCGACAGATTGGGTTTTTGAAATTTATTTGGACACAACGCTTGTTTATGAGAGCGATGCTGAGGTGTCAGAAGTGATGTTAGACGTTCCCGGTTCATACGGTGTTCAGTTAACGGCTGTTTCTGAACGAGGTTGCGTCGCGTCATTGGCTTTGGAGGACTCTGTTGTCGTTTTGCCCCGTCCTTCAGTCGGTTTTTATGCCGATCCATATGCGGGGACTTTTGATGCTCCTGATCCGCTCAACAGCTCGTGGACATTTGAAAACATTTCAGATTCGGGTCAGTCAATTTGGGACTTTGGAGATGGCCAGCTTTCTTCTGAATGGCACGCCAATCACGTTTATGATGCCTCGGGATCTTATGAAGTTTTGCTCACAGTCATCAATGAATTCGGCTGTGCTTCAGAATTCATGATGGTGGTCGAAGTGCTTGAGAGCCTTGAAGTTTATGTGCCAAATGCATTCACTCCACCGGAGCAGGGTTATGCAGACGGCATCAATGACGGATGGAAGCCAGTGTTGTCCGACCCTTCCTTGGTGGATCGTTATGAGCTTGTTGTTTACAATCGATACGGCCAAATGATCTGGCAAACGCAGGACTCTGAGGCCCACTGGGTAGGAGAGGCGCGAAATGGGGGTGCATATTTTGCGCCAGGTGGAATTTACACATGGGTGTTGCAAATTGATTCGCGTGTTTTTCCCGAGTCATCTCGTCAGTGGAAAGGGCAGGTCAACTTGCTCCGATGAACGATTGGAATGGCTTAGTTTTGACGCTCAATCCTCAACGCCAGCATGCACTCTCTCAAATCGAACTGGATCCTGCTCATTGACCGTCAACTTCGGCTTCGATTGGAAGCCTTGAGAAGTGAGCAGGTGCAATTGGAGGAATCCAAGGGTTCAGCGACCAAGAGCTCAGCGGGTGACAAACACGAGACAGGGCGAGCAATGATGGAGCAGGAGCTTACGCGCATTCAAGGACAAATTGAGTCCACTCGAAAGCAGCTGAACGAAGTGGGGCAAATGCCGACCAATCCGATGAGCGAAGTGGTTTGGGGCGCAGCGGTTAAAACCAAACAAGGGATTTATTTTGTTTCAGTGCCTCTCGGACGTGTCAAGGAGTCGGAAGAGCCTCTTTTTGCCATTTCCGCAGGCTCTCCATTGGGGCAACTCTTACTGGGCAAGAAAGCCGGGGACTCGGTCTCCTTTCGTGGAAATACATTCGACGTATTCGAGGTTCATTGATCCCTGTTGGTTCATTGGAATTGGGCGAAGTGCCGCGCCGAATGCACGCCAAGAGTCGCCCCTTCGTGGTGGGTTGGCAGAAACTGCACATGGCGGGCGTTCTCATTCCCGGGGAGCAGCAAGAAGCCATTTTCAGTGAATCTGCCGTCAATGTCACTTTGGAGTCTGATTCCGTATGCAATGCTATCGGTAGAGACGATTAAATCGTTTCCATTTTGAATGAGTTTTAAATGGGCATTTGGCCAGTTGATCTCAGAGGGTTTGGTCAGTAAAACGTGACCGGCATCAATCGTGCCACCATCATCACCGATCCAAGTCCAAGAAACAAGGGCGGATTCATTTGGAATGCTTGGGAAGCTCAATTCGATTGATTCAAATGGATTCAAGTGCGTTGTTTTTGTTGCTTCATGTTCCAGCTCACCACGTTCGTTGCGCCATTGCACATGGAGTTCTGTATTGTGCAGCTGCTTCGGGCTTTGGTTGTGCAGTTGCATGGATGAAGTCGTAGGATTGGATCGATTCCAAATCACCCGGCAATCCGCATTTGCATGTTTTACAGCATGGTGAGCCAACTTCCAACGACCCGCGTGATCTACGGTGGACCATGAAACGGTAGGCCACACGTCATCCAATTGCCAGTAAAGCGAGCCGGCAATTTTTCCATGGCTGTTTCGATGGCGTTCGATTGCTTCTTGAAGTCCAATGGCTTGCGTCAATTGACTGAGGTAAATCCACCGATTCAATGCAGTTGTGCCATCGGTTTCTGATGCCTCAACGGTCTGCGCAGGATCGGCGGTGTAACGCCTTGCATATATCCGCATCATGCCCCATCCATCGAGTCCGGGCTTCAACCATTCCATGCTGGATCGTTGTCGAAATTGCAAGGCTTCATCGTCCCATTCAGTGATGCCAACTTCGTTCAATGTCTTTCGGTGTGGTAAACTTTGAAGCCCATACTCACTGGCAAAACGACCCCGATGCCCTGAGAAATAGTCAAAGTCTAAGGTGTCAAACCAAACCCGCCACGCATGCTCATCTCCTGAGAGCATGCCACGGGTTTCATTCGGATCTTCCATGGGCGATGAAGGCCAATAATCTAAATCGGTCAACGAGTCGATGGCATGTGGTAAAATGGATTCAAAAATGGTGTGATAAGCTTGTTCGGTGGCCAGTGAATCTTCATCGTGGAGATCAAACGCTTTGGGCCATCCCCAATTTTGCCAAGCGTGCATGGATTCATTGTTGCCGCAAAAAAGCCCCATACAGGCATGGTTTCGCATCTTTTTCAATTGGTCTATGGCTTCTAGTTTGACATTGGTTTGGTGCGCTGAATCGCCCCGAACCATGCCGCATGCGAACATGAAATCTTGCCAAATGACCAAGCCACGTTCATCGCATTTGTCCAGAAATGATTGACTGGGATAAATCCCACCGCCCCAGATTCGGAGCATGTTCATGTTTGCTTCGATTGCATCATCAATGAGGCGATCCTCGAAGTTTAGAGCTCGTGCTGGGAAAAAATCAGGCGGAATGATGTTCGCGCCTTTTGCAAAAAAGGGAATGTCGTTCACCACACACTCGAATGAGGTGCCAAATGCGTCTTGCGTCCGGTTCCATTGCATCTTGCGAATGCCGAAGCGCACGTTGAGGTGTTGATTCTCCCCCGACCAACTGAGTGTGTACAAGGGCTGTCTCCCCATTCCGCGTGGCCACCACAGCTCAGGGTTTGAAATTTTAATCAAGCAATTTCCTTCATTCTTGAGAGTTGTGTTCCAATGTACCCTCGAGCCATTCGGTCCTTCGATGCGCATGTTTTGGCTCTCAAGGTCAAACGGTGCCTTGATTTCATAGATCGCTTCTTGTGCATCTAGTGAGACGAGTGATAACTGAATGTCCTCAGATTGCATGGGCCTTGTTTCACGCAGGATGACCGGTCGCCAGATGCCGCACGAGGTCAGCCTTGGTCCCCAGTCCCAGCCAAATTGGTATTTTGCTTTGCGTGTCACGCTGCTGGTTCGTTCGTCAAGAGGACGGTTTTCATTGCTCGTAGGTATGAGAAGTTGCAGGTCATCCATTATCTGCTTGCCGGAGTTGACTGCTGATCGCAATGCAATTTCGAGGGTGCATGGCGACTGAATGTTGTTTGAAATCGGCAGCACGTGCGTTCGATGCATGTTGTCCGTTTTCAGCTGTAAGATGCCGTTCAGACGAATTTCGGCGAAGGTGTCAATGCCTTTAAAAACGAGTTCTTGCAGAGGCCTTTTGGAGTCTCCTCGATGTGGCATCAATTCAAAAACACATTGGTAATGCCAATCTTGAGTTTCAACCCATTGACTTGCTCGCTCATTGGTTCCTGCGAATGGATTTTCAAGTTTACCCTGCTGCATGAGGTCTGTCATGGCATCGCCCGGAACATTCGCAGGCATCCATAGGCTGTCCAATGCGTTGCGAAATTCCCAGCCTTGGCTGAGGACGATCTGGGAAGAAGCGATGGTTTCATGTGAACCGCGATCGCCCGAACAGGAGCAAAGTCCGGCAGATACTAAAAATGCAAGAGTATAAAACGGCATGCACTGGAGGTGGCTCGAAAATGGCGCTTTCATGCGTGTGAAATTAAGGTGCCAGGGCTCAAATGTTTTGAATGAACGCGATGAGGTTCTGTTCTTTTTCAAGACCTAATCTCTTCCGAAGCCTGGATCGACTTACTTCAACAGCTCGCAACGAGACAAACATGAGGGAGGCTATTTCTTTCGAGGATAGGTTCATGCGGAGGTAGGTGCAGAGTTTGAGGTCGGTTTTTGTCAATTGTGGAAATTGTTCGGTAATGCGTTTGTGGAATTCAACGTGCACTTGGTCGAATTGCTTTGTAAAAGTGTCCCATGCATCATCTAGCTTCCCACCATCTTTGATGATGTTCAATAGTCCATCAACCTCGGCTTTGTTTTCGCCTGGTATTTGAGACTTCAAAGATTGCAGGTTCGAGTCGATTGTTTGAATCAATTGGGATTTTTGAACCAAGTGCATTGTTGCCGAAGCCAATTCTTTATTCTTAGCAGCCAATTGCTGCTCTTTCGCCCGGGCCTTTTGTGCTTGCAAGGCCATTTCGGTTTGCTCCATGGAAGCTTTCATGGCCGTTTCAATTTCGATGCGCTTGTCATGTTCCTTTTGCTTTTGGATGAGATGGTCAGCTTCAAGGATGCGTTTGTTGCGTTGGAAGAAAATCACCACAAGTGAAATCGAAAGCAGAGCTGCAATGAGGCGAACCCAGGACAGTTGATACCAATAAGGGCTGATGATGATTTTTACGGGAGTCACGGCGCAAGGAATGTTTTCGCCAATGAACGCGCGAAACTCCACTTCATGTGTTCCGGGTTGCAAGCCTGAGAGCGTGATTCTTGAGTTGGAAGTTGGGCGTGACCACTGTTCGGCTACGTTTTGAATGCGCCACTGATATTCGAGCAACCCGGCCCAATCTGAGTTGAGTCCGGTGAGCTTGAACTCGAGGGCGTGAACACCAGCATTAAGCAGTATGGTTTTGTCTTGAATGAACGCTTCTGATTTTGCGTTGTTCAAATGCTTCACCTCGCTAATGTGCAAGTTCGGTAAGCTTTTTTCATGATGCATCAATTGAGGTGTGAGGTAGATGAACCCTTGCTCAGTAGGGATGGATACTTGACCGTTTTCGAGGAACTCGATGGCTTCAAAAGGCGTGGGGACTGGATTTTGCTCCATTGTTGCGAAACGTGATCTTGGGGCTTCGAGGACAGAAAGGCCTCCCAGCGGTAACATGCGGACAGATTTGTCGTCAAAAATCCAGATGTCTCCTGTTGGGCTATTCATGATGCGCTGATACGACCGGTCGTGATCGATCCAATTGCTCAAAGCGCTGCTATCAGGAATCATTCGATCCGTTTCACGATTCCAACGATAGAACCCGCGTGAGGTGGCGAAAATCATTCGTTTATCGAGCTCGCACATGTTGATCTGAAGAGGGGTTGGGAAGCCTGAAGAATCGGCGTAAACCGCAGCATTCGTGATCGTACGTTTCTGTTCGTTCAAATTCAACCGAAAAGCTCCCTTATAGGGATGAGATATCCACCATATGCCGCTTTTTTCTTCTTGAAGGAAACGAGAGCTTTCATTGAAGCCTTCGATTCGTCCATTGTTGTGCCATCGACTGCTCGGGTGACGCCCCCTTGGGGCATAACCAATTTGGACCATGCCGAGGTAGGTTCCTGCATACCACACCGAAGGATCCGAGGATGGCCAGATATTCCATACACCCGTCTCATCGATGACCGGCTGATATTGACCGTTCTGAATGATGCCAGCTCCTGAACGATGGCACACCCAAACGTCATTTTGCCTCAAGGACAATGACCATATTGGCCCTGGGACGCCTTCAATTACTTGAAGAGAAGCATCATCGCGAGATTGAAGATAAACGGCCTGAGAAGTTCCCCAATACTTGCTCCCATCCGCAAGGTGCAAGGATGAATACCCTGCTTCATTTAGCTCTTCCAGGCCGGCTGGTGTTCGATGGGGCCAGTTGTATTTGAGCAAGTCGATGCCTCCTTCGAGGCCAACCCAGAGATTCCCAAGAGTATCCGTTTTCAGGCTGAGAACACTATTGCTGATCAAGCCGGAATTTTGAGTGTAGGAATTTTGAAATGTCTTAAAGTTGGTGGTGCTTACAATCCCTCCACGAGATGTGCCGATGAGCCAGGAATTTTCATGCTGCTCAATGCAATTCACACGGACCTCTTTCAAGTGTTCGCTCAACGGCGAAGTGCTTGCATGCCAATAGGAATCCTTCCACACTTGAATGCCATGGTCGTGGGTCAAGATCAGGATGTCGCCATCCTGATCTTTTAGCACACCTTCCATTTTCCAGTCTTCTTGCAATTGGATTTTTTCAATTTCAACACCCAACCAATCAAAGAAATGGATGAAACCATTCGTCTGAAATGCAACTCCTTCATCCCACGTAGCAGCATTTCGAATTGGCCCCTTTAGCCATTCTCGATAGTCACCATCAGGCGAAAGGGAGCCAGCAAATTCCTGACAACTGAAAACTGCGTTGAAATTAGATTCCCTGCCATTTCTTGGCAATTGCGGCACAAACATTCTCCATACGTCATCAAAGGCACCTGACTTTGCTTGGATTTGCGGAGTGCAATCAGTCCATTCAGGTTCGTGCGTGGCGACGTTGTGACGAAGGATCCCTGCGAACCCTTGTCCGCCGCAATAAAGAAGGTTCTCAAAACCTGCGACCGATCTTGCTTGCGCCCCATTGGGCATGTCCATTAAGGACCATTCGTTTCCGTCAAAAATGAGCAGGCCGAGGTTGTTGGCTGCAGCAACAAAGTTAGGGTCACCAACCGAAATATAGGGGCAATGGGTGCCGCCGCCAATGGTTTTTCGATCAAAGTGTTGAATGACAGCTTGCGAAGGATTCGTGTTTGCCAAACACATTGTTCCGAAGATGAGGTAGGGGACTACGAGAAGGGAAGTGAGAGGAGTTGTACTCAAAGCGCTGAGGGTTGAGATGATGTGTAAAGTACGGTCAAAGCACTGTATAGTAATGGTTCATGTAATTTTCAGTGTCCTTTCTTCTGCAAATATATGAGTGAATGTTGAGGTAAATGTGCAAGTAATGTGCATGGAAAAGTAGGGTTACTTCTGCGGAGGGAATCGGATGTTCATTGTAATTTGCACACGATATAAACTCGAAAAAGCGAATTCAATCATGAATCACTGGTTTCTCCATCAAGTGTCCATTGCAAGTTGCATGCTGCTGCTCATAGGTTGTGCAGACAAACAGGTGTCAAGCGGCAATGACCAAGATGCTTTTGTCGATTCTTTGCTCTCGACCCTCAGCATCGAAGATAAGGTGGGTGAAATGACCCAGCTCACTCTTGGAGCGATCGCCATCGGCGAGCCATATGATTTGCAGGAGCCCCAGCATTTGGATTCTGTGAAAGTTCAAAACGCTCTTGTGAAATACCGAGTGGGTAGCATTTTGAATTGTGGAAATCATGAACACGCTCCGGAAAAGTGGCACGAATTCATCACTGGAATTCAAACAGCCGCTGC